>OJFV01000013.1_pt1 | contig 197645 bp, 184 predicted proteins | sample 1594391 | NCBI WGS metagenome assembly OJFV01 (sample SAMN05416856, study PRJEB24817) | seawater metagenome | isolation source: Sea water | place: Canada:Atlantic | collected 2013-11 | reverse complement strand
TCATGCTGAAGCTAACCGGCTCAAAGCCGGTGGATTTAAACCTAAGTTTTGGAAATTAAAAAATCACCTCATGGGCTTAATCGCGTAACCTTGATTCTGTAAAAGGCTCAAAATACCTTCATTTCCGGGGAGATGAAGCGCATCTATGGCGATAAAACTATTCCCTTTCAGCAATGAGCTTTCCATGCGTTCGACCATGCGATAATTGCGTTGTGTTATAAGGGTCGCCTCATATCGATCCGAAAACTCATCAGAGATAATGGTGTAACCATCCAACATCTGTTGATACATACCGCTGGTATCTTGTTGGAGATATAATCCCAGAGTTTTATTGAACTTCGCTTCGACCGAACCGATGTCAGGTGGCAAGGTATCCAAAAGAGCAATTTGCTCTTGTTCGTTGGCACCATCAAGGGCCGCAAGCTGCTCTTCGACCGTTTCCAGTCCAATGATCTTTATTTTATTTCTAAGCGCCAAATCTTGTAGAGTTTGATTAAGAGTTCTAATTCCGAGCGATACCCGTGACGCTTCTGAGGGGGGAAGTGAAAAAACAACCCCTGCCGCCCAGGGCTTCAAGACCTTCATCTGCCGCGCAAGGTAACCATATTCATAGCCAAGGACTTTAATTTTCTCAAAAGTATCCACAGAGACCAGCTCATCGAGACGGCGATTATCTTGATAAACCATGGCAGTGAATAATTTTTGTTTGATAGAATCATCGTCAACAACGTCGACCAACAAACTATCTGATGAAGCCAAGAGTTTCATGGCTCCAGCGCCTAAATCAACAACCCGCCGTTCACTGCTATGCATGGTTCCAAAAATGATACTCGGGTCCTGGCCATCCTTAGAAATTTGCCAAAACACACCCTGACCATAGGGTAGCTCAGCGGCACCCGCGGTTTGCCCAAGGACAATCAAAACCAAAAACAAAGCCATGAGAGGCTGTGTAGATAAGTAGAATTTTCGGATAAACTCTAACCCAGACCGGCTAGAAAATTTGCAACTCATAGAGCTCTTCCTGATCTCACTGTTTGATTCGTGAGATCATTCTGTCAGAGTTTCCCCCGGGCAAAAACTGCTTTTCTCATCATCCTTGCAATCCATTCGAGAAACGGTATACCCCCGTTGAACAAGAATATTCAAAATCCCCTTCTCACCAGGAAGATGAAGAGCTCCGACTGCCGTAAAAGAATTTCCACGAACCAATCCCGGCGTCATCCCGTTTACCATGTTGAGATTGCGTTTATCCAACATTGCGACCTTTTCTATATCATAGATTTCAAGAGGCTCGTCTTTGAGATGTTCTTCCATTCTATTATACATTTGTGCAGTGTTTCTATCGAGATAAGTCTGAATTCCTGCTTCTCTTCTTTCTGCAATATCTTCAATAATATCAGTATTGGCAAGCGCGCGCTTGATAGCTTCAAGGTATATCTGTGCAGGGCGATCCCAAATCAAATTTGCACGTGTTCTCGTTTGTTCAAGAGGCTGAACTTTAACGTCATTTTTTAAAGCCATACGACCCAACTGAGTATCCAGAACAGGTTCGCTGTTATTGTCGCTATCTTTTTCTTCTTTATCTTTTCCTCGGTACCAAGGAGCGCCATTCATCAACTCATAAACGAACCAAAGTTCAAATTCCTTAAACTGCTTCTCTTCAATCTCAATAAGTTCTGCCACTTCTAATGCTTTTGCGTAAAGATCCTCGGACAGATATTGGTCCAGCGTTTTGCCGTCATCCCGATATCGCATATTAACATATTCACGATACTCTCGGTAGGTATTGCCAATTTCCTTATAGAGAATTTTTGCCTTTGTAAGGTAAGGCTTGACCTCCTCTTTCATCTTCAAAACCCGCTTATCCGACACGTGCATTGTGCCAAGAAGATAGCTTGGGTTTCGATCTTCTTTTTCTATTTTCCAAAAAAGACCTTTTCCGTAAGGAACCTCATCGGCCTCGACAGGACCGACAATGATCAGAAAAAGGAATAAGAATATTCCTGAACGTATTTTTTGAAGAAAAAGATCCGGCATAAAGTATCCTCAATATTAAATAGGCCCCGGAATAAATAGGTCCGAGAACCACTCCCCCATCAAAATACTATTGAGAACTTTAAAAAACATTCCCTTATAAAGAATGAATTTTAATCAAGACGGGTGACTTTATAGCCCCTATCCGTAAGGATTTTAAGGAGACCCTTCTCTCCTGGAAGGTGTAAAGCACCGACCGCGGTAAAGGAATTCCCCCGCACCAAACCTCTGGTCATACCATTTGCCATAATGAGATTTCTTTTATTCAACAGACGCTCCACCCAGATATTATACATTTCAGGTGGCTCGTTTTTTAAATCGTCAAGCAGCGAGATATAAAAAGCATTGGTGTCACGGTCAATGTACCATTGAATATACTTTTCCAACATTTCGACAGAATTTTTGACAGCATCTGGATTTTCCAGTGCCCGGACAATCGCGTCATAATAAATTTTATGATCTCGTTCTCTAAAAACCGACAACTGATCGCGAACGCTCTCCAACCCTTTAACCTCAACCGAGTTTAATGCCGCAAGCTGGCCAAGTTGGAAATCTAACGGCAGATCTGCACTCTCCAGACCGTCTTGCCCTGGATCACTGGGCATGGACTTAACGATTGGGTATACCGCCCACAATTCCAGTTGCTTTAACTGCTTCTCTTCAATTTTATGGGCCTTGCTAATTTCTTTGATTTTTTCATAGATATCAGAAGGCAAGACTTCATCGAGGGTACGGCCATCATCCCGAAGGCGAGCATTACGGGCTTCACGGATTTCACGCTGGGTTAAATCAATTTCAAGATAAAGCACACTCGCCTTAACAAGGTAAGGCTTCACCTCATCCTTTAGTTTAAGCACACGTTTGTCTGAGACATGCATGGTGCCAAGGAGATAGCTAGGCTCTCGACCTTCACGCTCCAACTTCCAAAACAAACCGTGCCCATTGAGGATTTCATCTGCCGTATTAAATGCGCTGACATCGGCAAGTGGGGTGAACATTGCCATTAGGCAAAGTGAACAGATCAATTTTGGGAAAATTCTTTGGCTTCTAGAGGACAGAAACTCAACTAATGATGACCATCTCATCGACTATCCTTTAAGGGTGTCAGTACTTGATCAGGCTTTTATCTTGTATCCTCTGTCCATCAAAGTCCAGCCACACATAAAAACAACCGCCGCTATTCCAAGCAGTGTGCCACCGTGCCAAAGCGCAGCGTCACTATCCCCATAGCCCGTAATACCATAGCGAAATCCACTAATGATCCAGAACATAGGATTGGCTTCGAATAACCACTGCCAGTTATGAGGAATACTATTCAGCGTAAAAAAAGTCCCCGATAACAGCCCCAGTGGTAATACCAGAAAGTTATCAACGAGGGAAAATTGATCCCATTTGTCAGACCACAATCCAACGATGACACCTATCATCGCAAAAAGAAACGCTGCCGTAATGGCAAAAAAAGCCGCGATCCAAAAACTATATAACATACCCCCGGTGAAAATCGTCATCGCCGCCATGATAAGCACTGCCGCGGCCAGACCATTGGCAACAGCCGCCAGTCCATAACCAAGTAACAATTCCAGTGGCGAAAGTGGTGCCATTAAGACATCACTAATCACCCCTTCCTGTTTATCGATGATCAACATGAAACAAACATTTTGGAAGGAGATCTGGCAGAGAACAAAAACCACTAACCCCGGCGCGATAAATTGCAGCGCACTCAATCCGGCAACCATTTCCTCACCAGCATCCAGAGCCAGTGTGAAAACCGTCATAAACAGCATGGTCGATACCATTGGCCCAAGCAGAGTTTCCACCCAAAACTTTAGGAAACGAACAACACCCCGCCTGTAAAACAACGTCCATAACCTAAGTACCGCAATAATGCGCGGCCGTTCTAGCGTTAATTCAGGCGTTAATTCGGGTGTTGTTTTTGCCATCAAATCAGGCCTTAAGCCTGTAGCCAATAGAAATCAAACGATGAACGACGAGCCAAAGAACAACATTCACGATGGGCAAGAGCAGGTGACCGATCATCACGTTGCCATCTGCGTGTCCAATGAAGCCGTACCGAAAACCATCGATCATATAGAAAAATGGATTGAAATGAGCCACGGTTACCCAAGCTTGCGGTAACCGATCGATGGAATAGAAAGTTCCCGATAGAAAAGAAAGCGGTGTAATGATGAAATTGGTTACAGCCGCAATATGATCATATTTTTGCGCCCATATTCCTCCGAGCATGCCAAGAAGGGAAAGCATCATACAGGCGTTAATCGCAAACCATACCGCGGAAAGCGGGTGAGCAACCGAAATCGGCAGGAAAACCATCATAGCAACAAACACCGTCAAACCAACCAGCAGGCCACGGGTTATACCGCCAGCAGCGATCGCCAATGCCATTTCCCAGGGCGCGAGGGGCGGCATCAGAATATCTACGATGTTACCCTGAACTTTTGCTATCAGGATCGACGAAGATGTATTGGCAAAGGAATTTTGGGTCATGGTCATCATCATCAGACCGGGTGCCAAAAAGGTAATGTAGTCAACCCCGCCTACTGTTCTGTTCAACCCGCCGAGAGCAAGAGCAAAGACGGCAAGGAACAGTAAAGTTGTGATAACAGGCGCCATTAATGTCTGGGTAAAGACATTTAAAAAGCGTTTCACTTCTCGACTGTAAAGGGTCCAGAGTCCGAGGGTATTTACGCGGCCAATGGCACGCGGAGTAACCTGAGTAATTTTTTCATCTATCAAAGCCATGCGACACATTTACGCAACCCGGTGTGAAGCTTCAAGTCCTAGATCAATAAAAGCATCTTATTATGGCCTTATTTTTTATAGCAACAGACCTTTTGCAGTAAATATCACGTTTTGATCGAGCGAAAAAAGTTCCTCAATTCATTTTTTCGCTCCTCAGATATCCATCTCCAGTCACAATCATCTATCGCTCCTTCTAGCGCATAGAGATAATTGAGCGACAAACGACTTTCATCTCTATAGCGGAAATAAATCCGCCGGAATGCCTCTTCCGTTCCTAGAGCGACAAGATCGTCCCGGCTTAAAATGCCAATTTCCACCAAATGAGGTACTGTCTTTGGTCCCAAGTTTGTAAGTTTGAGCAGCTCTACTTTTGGATCATTCATTGTAATTGGTCACTTCGCGGCTTTTCCATTGTTCTTGGGGCCATTTCTCTTGAGGTCAGATGTTCTTATGGGTCGGTGTTCTTAAGGGCCGGCGTCATTGAGGTATTCCTTGATGACAAAAGGCCATGAATTAAACAAAAACAATTTGGCCCCTTGGACCCATCATGGCATTTATATAATCATGAGAGATACGCCGACAGAAGAAAAAGACAACCAGCCTAAACGTAAGGTGCCAAGAAAAGCGACTGCGAAATATCTTGGCAATGTTGCCCGGTTTTATCTGGAACGTTATGCCACGACCGAACAGGGCCTGAGGCAATACCTGTTACGCAAGGTGAACCTGTCGGCGAGAGAGCACGATACCAATCCGCAAGAAGGCATCGTGATTATCGATGATCTGATCAAAAAATTTCTCGCCCTGAACTACCTTAACGATGAGCGTTACGCCGAAGGTCGCAGTGGAAGTCTCCACCGCAAAGGAAAATCCCTGCGTGCGATCAGACAGGACCTTAAAATTAAAAGCGTCCCCGAAGACCTCATCTCCAAAGCCGTTGACCTTATTCAAGAGGAAAGTACAAACCCGGACCTTGAAGCAGCTATATCCTACGCCAGACGCCGCAGAATGGGGCCCTATCGTTTAGAAGAAGCCCGAGAAGAACGTCGAGATCGTGACCTCGCCGCCCTCGGCAGGCAGGGTTTTTCATACGCGATTGCGGAACGGGTAATACTGGCGGAGGATATTGAAGATCTGGAGCATGAAGCCGGGATGGATTGATTCCCTCAAATCGCCTTATTTCCCAAATATATTCATCGAAAAATCATTATAATACGACAAAACCGACCAATTAATGGTGAGATAACAAACGCGTTTTATTGAACGGGGAACACAACAAATGACCATCCGAGCGATCACTTTTGCCCTCGCCTTTATAGGCCTTCTTGCTAGCCCTATCACGCCGAGTTTGGCGGCTGGTGGTGATGATGCTGGCTGGGCTAACAGCAAATTACCTGACCTCAAAACCGCTGTAGAACTCATCCGCGATGAAAAATACGACGAAGCCCAACCTTATTTACAAAAAGCACTCAAGCAAGAACCAAGCAATGCTGATACTTATAATATGCTGGGCTATAGCCAGCGGAAAATGGGTAACAAGGATGTTGCGCTTGGCCATTACACCAAGGCGCTTGAGATCAACCCGAGACACCGCCGGGCCAATGAATATCTCGGGGAGCTTTATCTCCAACTAAAGCAGCCCGACAAAGCAAAGGAACGCCTCGCGGTGCTGGATAAAAGCTGCTTTTTTGGCTGCGATGAATACACCATGCTGAAAAAAGCCATCGAAACATACGAACAGGCTCAGTAATCAGGCCATATTTAATAGATATTATTTATTAGCGCGAAAGATCAGATTTTCGGCAGATCTTTCGCGCTTTCCAACGACCAGATATCCATGCCATCACTACGGCCCCGGACTTGAATATGCTGCCGGGGAAAAGCGCTGAGATCGATCCCGGCTATTTTTGCCAAGGGTTCTGAGACAACCAGTTGAGACTTCAATTCCTTGGTCATGCCTTCCAGCCTGCTTGCGGTATTAACGGCGTCTCCGATCGCGGTAATAGAGGTCGCCTGTCCCCAGCCAAGTTCGCCCACAATGACTGGACCAGTGTGAACCCCGATACCAATGCGCAGGGGTTCTGGCAGTTCATGCGCCAAGTGCACGTTTAGTTCATCCAATTTTTCTGACATTGCCCGTGCGGCCTTAAGCGCGTTGCGACACCCGGCCTCAACCCCGCGATCAATCCCGAACAGGGCCATGACCCCATCGCCGATAAATTTGTCCAGTCGCCCGCCTGATTCCTCGACAGCAGTTCCCATGGCCTCAAAATAACGGTTCAACAGAAAGACAACATCGTAAGGGAGTTTTTTTTCGGCCAGGGTGGTAAAGCCCCTGATATCTGCAAAGAGAATAGCGATTTCACGCTCTTGACCCTGAGCGATTGAGCTATGCTGTTTTCTGGCTGCTTTCAAACCACTTTGCGCTGGTAGTAAGGGTGTAATTTCAACATCAGCAACAGGATAAGTTTGACAGGCCAAACGCATGTTCTCTGAAGCCTTGATACGCTGCAGGACTTTCATCTCATCGGTTTCGGCACATGGCAATCGATCAAGACCGTTACCAACGCGGACACGACAGGTCGAACACCGCCCCTTCCCACCACACACAGAGGCATGTGGAATGCCATTTACAAAGCTGACATCAAGAAGGCTGGTTCCTTTAATGGCACGAACTGCCTTGCCATCAGGGTAATGCACCTTAAAGGTTCCTTGCCAGCGTTGAACGCCGTAACGTACCCACCGACCAATAAGAACAATGGCGATCAACACCACGAGGCCGATTTGGATATTGGTTTCCAGCGTGTAGATATCTCGGGCTTCATCGGCAGTCGGAAGTTTACCGCCAGAAAGAAAAGCGTTTATCCAAACAGGATCAGAAGCAAGTTGAACGATTTCAAGACTGGCGACATAAAAACCGGCCAAGGATAAAGTTGGGACAACGACAACAAGCGCCAAAACCAAGGGCTTTAGACGTTCATACCCAGGCTTGTACCGCAACCAATAGTGCAACCCAACACAGCCATGGACCCAACCAAGAGCAAGCAAGATTACCTGACGGTAGGCATTATCGATATTCCAAACAACAGCGGCATAGAGCATGTAATAATAATTGTCTTCAATTCCAAACACTTCATGGGCAAAGCGGGTTCCCAGAATATGCAAAACCAGAAATAACGGAATGATCAAGCCTGAGATTAACTGAGCCAGTTCCCAAAACTTCATATGTAAATGCTGGCGTTGATACACTCCCCATAACGAAAGAACCATATGAGAAAGCAGGGCAAAATATAAAATCGGCGTCCCAATAGCACTGCGCCAAATCAGGATGAAAAGCTTTCTGCCCTCATCCATCATTGCAATGGAATGAAGCCCTAATGCGTGATTGAGAAGGTGTGTCAGAATATAAAAGAAAAGAACAAGTCCACCGTATAAACGGATCTTTCTGACCATATTGGATGTACCTTTTCCCAACCTGAATAAAAGACGTTAAACCGCCTTTCCATATTATTTTCGCATGAACTTCTTAAACGGCGTGGCTAAAATCTGTCGCTATTTCTAGTAACATCTTCGTTTTTGTCGTGTGGGTTACAAGTTTTTGTCGCAAAAGAGACGAGTGGTTAATTGATTTGTGCGTAGGATAGTCGGTATTAGATGTGATATCCAGCCCGGGCATAGTATGAGACCCGAGTATTGTGTAAGCCCTGTGCGAGTATTTGCAACGTGAAGCCAACATTGACGCGTGAAGAGAGAGCGGCCAGAAGACGCCTTCGGAGAGAAAAGCTTCTTAAAGAGCTTGATACCTCAATTCCTTCGCCGTGCACATCTGTTTGTCAAATGGACGACCTCACCCAACTCTGTATCGGTTGCCACCGAACCATCGATGAAATCCGCGACTGGGTTATCATGACAAAAGATGAAAAAAGCGATCTTCTCGATATGATCGGACAAAGAAGCACGGGCATGGTGGCCTAAGACACCGAGCTAAGTTGCCCATCAGTTTAACGGTTACTTGATATCCGATTGTTATACTCCCTGTGCTTGCTGACCAAGTCAGGAGAATAACATGAGACTGAAACGCTTGTTTTCTATCGTGTGGTTTTTCAGTTTAGTTGGCCTACTCCCTTCGCGAACCATTGCAGACCAAGACGTCGTTATATCTGGCTCGATCAACTGCGCTTTGGTGCCGTGGTTGATGCCAAATGGGCCTATATTGGCTTCACTTTAATCAACCAAGGAGCCTTCCCCTTCAGACAAGATTTCATCGACAAAGTAAATAAAGTTATTCGAAGGATGAAAGAAACCGATGCAATAAATAAAATCGACGAAAATTTCTTTGAATACTAACAACCATTTCTTTGTCGGTATCGAAGCCACTAGCCCTCTAAACATGGCCAGTTGAATTCTTGACTTATATCAAATAAAGCTGAACCAATTGCCCTAGATCAATTCCGCCTGCGTAAAAAGTCTTCATAACGGGCTCTTATCCTACTCATCAGGTCTGAATTATGGTCAAGATAGTCCCACGCCCAAGCCGCTCTGAACTTCTTATGCCCGCGGGTTCTTTGGAAAAGCTCAAAGTTGCAGTGCTTTATGGCGCCGATGCGGTTTATCTCGGCACGCCAGATATGTCCTTGCGCACTAAGTCGGACTTTACCCTCGAAGAAGTTGTCGAAGGCGTAAAGTATGCCCATGAGCACGGCAAAAGAGCTTATCTGACCCTCAATCTGTTTTCGCACAACAAAGATATCGAAAAACTGCCGCTTTTTATCGAGACCATCAGAGCGATCCAGCCCGACGGCGTTATCATCGCGGACCCTGGTATTTTCAACTATGTGCAACAACACGCACCTGACTTGGAGTTGCACATCTCGACCCAAGCCAATGTCTGTTCCTGGCTTTCGGTCGATTTTTGGCAGAAACAAGGTGCGAGCCTCTGTGTGCTTGCCCGCGAGGTGACCTATGAAGAACTTACCGAAATTCGGGAAAAATGCCCGGATATAAAACTCGAAGCCTTTGTCCATGGTGCGATGTGCATGACCTATTCCGGTCGCTGCCTGCTGTCCAATTTCATGGCTGAGCGCGGTGCCAATCAGGGCAACTGTGCCAATAGCTGTCGGTGGCATTACAAGGTTCACATTAAGTTGCGCGACGGCACAGTGAAAGAACTTAAACTCACCGACGAAAACATGGAACTGTTTGAGTTCTTTCTGGAAGAAGAGTGCCGTCAGGGCGAATTGATGCCCATCGAAGAAGATGAACGCGGGTCCTATATTCTAAACTCCAAAGACCTTTGTTTGATGCCAAAGTTGGATGACTATCTTCGCATCGGAGTTGATTCTCTCAAAGTCGAGGGCCGCAATAAAAGTGCCTACTACGTCGCCGTCACCGCCAGGGCTTACCGTCAGGCCATTGATGACTGGTACAAAGATCCTGAGAACTGGTCCCCAGAAGTCTACATGGAAGAGCTCTCAACTGTGCCAAGTCGCGGTTACACCTTCGCGTTTCACGAAGGCAGGCTTTCCAACCACGCCCACAATTATGAACACACCAAGACCTTTGCCGATTACGAGTACGCAGGATACGTTGAAGAAATCAGTGATCGGGGCGTCCATGTTGCGGTAAAAAATAGATTAGAAGCAGGCGATGTTCTCGAGCTTTTACCCCCAGGGTCCCTTCAAGCCATCCTCATCCGATTGTACGAATTTGAAGACGCCAGAACAGGGCGAAAAAGTGAGGCCGTCAATGCCGGGCAAAAGCCCGTCATCCTGATCCCCTGGTCTTTGTTTGATCAGGAGAATGCAGATAAACTTCGCAAGCAACTTTGCCCTCAAACCATTATCCGTAAAGAAAAATCCCTGACCAAAGCGGAATGGGATCGGCTCAGACTTGATGCCACCGCACAGAGGATTGAGCTCGGTACCGGGAGCAATGATCTCTACGAAAGACAGCGGGATAAACTTCAACAATCCATATTTGAAGAAAACGGCGAGCGCATTCCCAAAACCCCACGGATCGGCACCAGTGGTTGTTGTGGGCGTGGCTGTAACGGTTGCATGATTTTCTGGCACGATCCGATCTACGAAAAAGCACGCAAATTACTCGCCCAGAAAAAACAAGGAGAGATGTTCGACAGGGATATGCGAGAAGAGCCCGCTTGAATACAAGGAACCCATTATTCTTAATCCACAACTTTTACGCTTAGATTAAACCCTTTGTTAGCCTTTTTCCCCGACACTGCCCCGAAGTCCATTTCATAAACTATGGTATTGTCGCAAAACACCTAATCAAGATGGCGAGCCATAACATCAAAACATCGGGTATAAGAAAAATATGCGTTTAGCTTTCCACAGCTTAAGCTTCAGGCTTGTCGGCCTGACAGCTATCATGGTCATTCTCGGCTTTGCCGTTTTGATTTCCTTCTCAACCATCAGCCAAACTCAAAATGCGCAGCAAGATGCCAAACGCTATCTTACCAGTCTCGCAAAGCAGCACGCACTGGATGTACGAATTGATATTGAGGAAGCCCTTGTTGCTGCGCGGGGTATGGCACACGCCATCGAAGGTCCCTTAAATGCCGGGTCAACTGATCGCGACAGCTTCGCTCAAATCGTGGAAAACACAATTCGCCGCTACCCAAACATCGTTGGCGGGGCTGTTGGCCTCGATAGTAATATTGGCGGCAAGGATGCAGATGTTGCTGGCACAGGCTACAACGACAAAGCCGGGCGCCTGTTGCCCTATTTTTACCAGGATGGCAAAGGTGGCGTCGCATGGGAGCCGCTAGCGCTTGGTGGCGACAGTGGATCTGAACTTTGGTATGACCAGCCTAAAACCACAAAACAAGAAGTCATCACTGAACCTTACGTCTATCCAGTAAACGGTGAAGATGTCGTAATGACCACGGCAACTGTTCCTATTTTTGATGGCCAAGACAATGCAGTCGGAGTTGCCACTACAGATCTTGCGCTCAAGGATATTCAAGTCAGACTTTCCGAGCTCAAGCTATTTGAAAGTGGTACAGTATCCTTGATTACGGATACAGGCATGTGGGTGTCTCACCCGGATGATCAAAAACTGGCAACGTTTGAAAAAAGTACCGCTGCAGAACCGGTTCTGTCGGCCTTGAAATCCGGGAAAGGTTATTACGGCAACATCGATGATCCGGCCTTTGGTGGCAATCGCTTTGTCTCAGTTCATCCCATTCGATTTGGTAAGGCAGATACTGTCTGGGGAATGGTTGTGTCTGCACCTGAAAGCGAGATCATGGCTACAGCCAATGAATCGCGAAATCTGATGATTATCATTTCGCTGCTTGTTGTTGCTGCTGTCATCCTTATAAACGGTTTAATAGGCACCAAGGCGATGTCTTTGTTGAGCCAGGTAACAACAAGCATGCGTAAGCTCGCAGACGGCCAAACGGACCTCAAAATTCCAGGAAAAAATCGCCGTGATGAAATCGGTGAAATGGCCAATACCGTTGAAATTTTCCGCGTCCATGCCTTAGAAAAACAAGGCCTTGAAGAAGAACAACGACAGATGCAAGAAGATGCTGCATCAGAGAAAAAAGCAACCCTGGATCAAATAGCAACACGGTTCGAGCAAGGCGTTAGCGGCCTAATCTCTGATATTGAAACTTCCGTTGTCGACATGAAAAGCTTTGCCGACAATATGAACAGTATGGCCCAACAGACCAGATCCAAATCTTCTGAAGCTTCTCAATCAACTGAAAATGCCAATGAAAGTTCCCAAGCGGTTGCAAGTGCCTCGGAACAGTTGGCAGCATCTGTAGGAGAAATTGGACGACAGGTCGGTCAGGCAACGACCATCACCAATCAAGCGGTAAACGAAGCTCGTCGATCCTCTGAAAATGTCCAATCTTTGGCAACTGCCGCTCAGCGAATTGGCGAAGTTGTTAAGTTGATCTCAGACATTGCAGAGCAAACAAACTTGCTCGCTCTTAATGCGACAATCGAAGCCGCCCGCGCAGGTGACGCCGGTAAAGGTTTTGCCGTGGTTGCCAGCGAGGTTAAATCACTGGCAACACAAACATCGAATGCCACTGGTGAGATTGAGCAGCAGGTTCTGGCTATTCAGACTGAAACCAATAATGCTGTTGAATCTATTGGACAAATTAGCAGCGTTATTGGCCAAATAGATGAAATCAGTACCGTTATTGCTGGTGCCGTAGAAGAGCAAGGCGCTGCAACACAGGATATATCATCAAAAATTCAACTGGTTGCTACGGGTGTGGGATCAATTCGCGAGAGTATTACAAGCGTCGATCAGGTATCAGAGCAAACAGATACGGCTGCGCGCTCAGTTGTCGATACCATCGCAAATTTGGACAAAAAAGTTCAAGCTCTCAACGAAGAAGCGAACCGTCTCGTAGCTGAGGTTCGTACAGCTTAAAGCGTACATAGACACTTTATATCCAAACGTTAAAGCAAAGAGGGCCTGCAACAATTGCTGGCCCTCTTTTGATTTTGACTGATCTATCAATGCAGACGGTATCACTTAGCCCGGTACTCTTAGCCAAGCAGCTTGGCACTGACTTCCTTTGTCAGCTTAGCCGTAACCATGGCCGTCATCCCAACCAGATCTCGATGAGGATTCAGTTCGACAATATCTGCGCCAATAAGGTCCGCATCAAGTTTGTGTAGTGAGTTAAGCAAGTCACGCACGGACATGCCACCGGGTTCGTGATGAGATACCCCAGGTGCAAAAGCAGGATCGAGCACATCCAGATCTATCGATAAATAAAGCGGCCCATCAAAGTTTAAAGTGGTATCCGGTGTCCAATCCTTCATGGCGATGATTTCAACACCAAAGCGTTCGGCTTGCTCTTTTTGGTGTTGGTTAAGCGTCCGAATGCCCACTTGCACCAAACGCTTGACTTGCCCTGTTTCCATGGCACGCGCGAAAGGACAGGCATGGCTGTCACGGTTGCCCTCCATCTCATCATAGAGGTCAGAATGCGCGTCGAAGTGAAGGATGTTTAAGCCGGGATATACCTTGGTATGAGCACGAATAAGAGGCCCCGACACAGAGTGATCACCGCCGATACTCAAAAGTTTGGCACCACGGTTGATAATATCAGACGCCGCGGCTTCAATTTCACCTATAGAGGCCTCAGCACTGGAAAAGGTAAGGTCGCCAAGGTCCTTCCAACGAGGTTCTGCTCCGATGTCATACCCATTTTCACTGGTTAGATTGGCTGATCCACAATGCAAGGCTTCTCGCATTCGCTGAGGAGCCAAAGCAGGTCCCGTCATATAAGAGGAGTTGTGATCCAAAGGAAGACCTAGAACTGCCAGATCACCTTTTGCAATATCCTGAAATTTCATCATCACCTCTAACGTCCCAACATTCGTATAAAATATAATGCTGTAGCATCGCGATGATATCTTCAGGCGTCAAGAGTTGTGATTTTGCTTTTATATTCTGTTTCTGCCGCCCCCTAATCCTCGTTATGTTCAAATGGATCTTTTTTAAGTGTTTCGCGGTATTTGAAATAACAAAACCCGATAAAAACGAAACCAGCGCCGAGTAACCATGGGCTTTCGGTGATATAGCCATTTATGATCAGAACAGCAGATGCTATACCTAGAACAATTGCTGGGCCATCTTTCCTATCGCCACAAATAAGTCGCCAAAACTTACGATCCCTTAAAAGCAACGTATTAAAACCACCCGTGATAATAAGAGTTCCGATACACACCAACAGGCCCAGTCCGAATATACCTGCTACAGTCAAAGCTTCCTTGAACAGAATTGACACCTTGTCCCCCTTTAAAGGTTCATTCTAGAGACCAGCTTATAAGATAATTGCCGGATTACAAAATCGGTTAAGAATGCCGCTGCTCAAAATACTTGATTACGCAAAGGGATGGGAAGGTGTGGTTAAGGCTTCAAACAATAGTGTCCCACCAATAATAATGATGATCGTTCCCCCGGCAATAGAAACAAAACGGCCGACGATACCCGCGTGAATTCCCATTTCATCCAATGCTTTTATTAAAGGGTAACGCGCCCCCCGTGCCACAACGGCCAAAAGGGAAACCGTGATCCCTGTACCAAAAGACATTGCAATTACCGCGGCCAAACCACCAGCCCAATGTCCAAGAACAAAAGCCAAAATCAAGACCAACAGTGCTCCGGTACACGGCCTAAGCCCTACGGCGAGAACAATACCAATCAGGTCTCGCCACCGCTTTATTTTTGATAGTTGATCTGCAGAAGGTATGTGGGAATGAGAACAGCACTTATCTCCATGGCCTGGTTCATCGTGATCACCCTCAGAGTGCACGGGGTAGCGGAGACCGCGCCATAACAGTACCAACCCAACGATAAATACCGCGCCATAGCTCAAAGGTTCCATAACATCTTCTGCCGCAAGTGATGCGCTACGCACCCCGCTTTCAATCACAAAGTAAGAAACCCCGACAATAAGGATGGCCGTCAGGCCCTGCATAAAGGACGAGGCCATCGCCAAGGCAATTGCAGGTAAAACCTTGGTATCTGTCGTTAAAGTATAGGCTGCAATAACAGCCTTTCCATGGCCGGGTCCTATGGCATGAAAGACCCCGTATAGAAAACAAATCCAGATAAGATATAGTATAGAATCAAAACTGATATCATCTCCCAAGGCTCTGACACCATCCCCAAGAAGAGACGAAAAAGCACGTTGTTGCGTCCGAATTTCCGCAAGAAAACCACCCCACAAAGAAAGATCTTCAGATGGGAAAAATCCCAATCCCTTCCCGATAACAAACGCCCCTAGGAATAGGATTACTAAACCGAAAAGGAGTACCCAAAATCTTTTTGTAAGAGGCTGCTTCATTCGCAACTCACCCGTAATACTTGAGCAAAAATTGATCCCAAATCAGGATTTTCTGCAACCTCCTCATCGCTATAAAATAACTCGGATAATGGGGTTCGATTATTTTCATGATCACTTGGATCGATCATCTCATACTGGCAATCGCCTTTAGACTTTTCGTCCTGGGGCAAAAACGAAACCGTTTTATCTTTAACAAGTTCGATTGCGATAAAGTATGAGGGGTCATACATCTTCAATTCAATCACTTCTGCCGCCATAATCGGTTGATCTAGCAAAAGCTTAAACCTCAGCAGCAAACGATTATTTAAAAGAACACTTTCTGTGGTGATTTTGTTACCAAAAACCAATGCTTGCCCGTTTTCGTTTTGAGCCTTGAGGAAATATCCCCACTCATGGAGGTTATTTATGGCTTCCTCTGCAAAGCCCAGGAGTTCATTCTTTTCTACGGTACCACTTTGATCTTTATCCAAATCAGGCAAAAGAGTCGCAGTATAGAGATCATCAAATACCCACACAGGTTCAATAGCAGCAATCTGACCACTTTCATTCTTATGAATGATTACCGCAGCATCAACCCACACATGGGGATGCGCCGAGGCGGCAGACATTGAGACCAAACCTATTATTAGAACGAAGGTGCCTGAAATAAGCGACTTCATTAAAAGGTCTAAATATTGAAAATCTCTCACACCAATCTCATAAAAAATAACTCTAACTGTTGTATGATTGCCATCGCAGTTAGAGTTATATTATAACATACCAATGTTCAATCCTAAATTCAGGATTTTTTAATCACCCATGGAAGACGCCCGCATCTTCAAAGCAGCAAGTTCTGAGGCCTGTGCATAACTATTCGCCTCGTTGCGATATTCAATAAAACTATCGTATATTTCTTTCGCCAAAGGACTGGTTTCGCTAATTTCAACAAGACTTTCTTCCGAAGCCTGATATAACGCCTGCATCACATCATCAGGGAATGTTTTGAGCTGTACGCCTTCTTTAGCCAGAAGCGGCGCAAACGATTTCACATTACCATAGGTAAAATCAGCGTAACTTTCACTCGCAGATGCCATAACCGCACGCTTTACAATTTCCTGTAAATCACTTGGCAGAGCCTCATAAGCCTCCTTGTTGACCGTTGCCTCCAATGCCGGGCCGATTTCATGGAAAGCAGGCATATAATAATAATTAGCAACCTTGTAGAGACCAAAAGCGATATCATTCCAGGGTCCAACCCATTCCGCTGCATCTACTGTACCGGACTGCATAGCTGAAAATATTTCCCCAGGCGGTAACAACACAACGTTAACACCCAGTTTGCGCATCGCTTCACCACCAAGCCCGGCAATCCTCATTTTGATCCCCTGGAGATCAGATAGGCTGTTAATTTCTTTTCTAAACCACCCACCCGCTTGTGGGCCAGATGATCCCGCATAGAAAGGTAACACCCCAAACGGTTCATATGCCCGCTGCCAAAGTTCCTGACCACCGCCGAAATAAAGCCAACCTGTGTATTCAGCGACAGTTAGCCCGAAGGGAACGCCGGTAAAGAAGTGAAATGCTTTGTCTTTTCCCTGCCAATAATAAGGTGTTGCATGCCCCATTTGAGCAACGCCACTTGAAACAGCGTCAAAAACCTCAAACGGCGGGACCAATTCTCCCCCAGCATATAACTCTACTGTTAATCGCCCACCTGACATGGCGGTGATCATCTCTGCTAATCTTTGTGCATTAACACCAACTCCAGGAGAGTTTCGCGGCCAACTCATTGCCATTTTCCAGATAATCTTATCTTGAGCTTTAACTACAGAAGGCGCGGCTAAACTCGCCGTAGCTCCCACAGTTAGCGCCCCAAGCATTTGGCGGCGATTGATTTTTTTTGAATTCTGATCAGTATTTGATTTTTTCGACATCATTGGCCCCGTGTTCATTTGCAAAGCTACTTTAGCTTCTCCCGCATAAGAGGCAACACTGGAGGAAGAAAATACACAAATGAACAGACACAATAAATTGAAACTTTATCTTCAAACAATACGTGATGTCTTTGTTTCAGGTGCCAAAAAGAAGATCGAAATTGCCGCGATCAGAACCATCGCCGTTGAGACAATAAGACAGGCAACCAGACCGTAGTATTGAAACACGAGACCCGATAAAAGAGTGCCAGCTAACCGCCCGATGGCATTGGCCATATAATAGAAACCAACATTAAGGGCCACCTTGTCTTCATCTGAACACGCGACAATAAGATAGGAATGCAGGGATGAGTTTACAGCAAAAATAAAGCCAAACACCAAAAGGCCACCAAGGAGAAAAACATGAGCCTGCTCAAAATCTAACCAGAGACCATAAGCAAGGATTGCAGGAACCAGAGTCAAAAGACCACCCCACGCTCTGGCTGCAATTGCTCCACTGTGAGCATCCTTTATGCGCTTGGTAAAGCGGGGAACAAAGGCCTGAACAATGCCATACCCGATGACCCAAAGCGCCATGAAGGCGCCGACTTCATCAAAGCTCCACCCCATTGCTGAGTAAAGGAAAACCGGGAGGCCAACGACAAACCAGACATCGCGTGATGCAAATAGGAAGATTCGAGAGAACGATAAAATGTTGATTTCTCTGCTTTTCGAAAAGAGCTCCTTGCCTCTGATCTTCGATTTAACGCGCCCCATGTCTTTGTCGACAACCAAGCGTGTCACAACAAATACCAACCCCAATGCCAGGGCCATGAACCAAAGAGACATCTGGAATCCCAGCGCCTGAAGAAGAACACCACCGAGAAGAAATCCCAATCCCTTTAGGGCATTTTTTGATCCTGTTAGCAGCGCTACCCAGCGAAAGAGAAGACCTTTTTCTTTACCCTCTCCTTGCCCGGCTCCTTGGCCCTCTTCTTTCACAACCAGCTTAACCGCAGATTTGGAACTCATTTTAGTCAGATCTTTGGCAACACCCGAAAGAGCTTGAGCTCCCATGACATAGATAATGGAAAATTCCATCGACCACGACTTTTGCAACCCGGAAAGCAACAACAAGGCAAGTATCTGTATCCCGAGCCCAGTAAAAAGAGTTAGACGTAATCCAAACCGTGCCGCAATCCAGCCCCCGACAAAGTTGGTCGCAATCCCCATCGCCTCATAAAGCAGGAACAGATACGCCAGATCCAATGGAGAGAAACCAAGCTGATGAAAATGGAGCAGGACAAGCATACGCAAGGCCCCATCCGTCAGAGTAAACCCCCAATAGGCAACAGTTACAGCCATATAACCGCGAACATCAGACATGCTTACGCTCCATCCTAAAAGGCGCTAGATATCGAAGCATATCCTATAGATCTTTAGCAATTTTATGTAGAAGATCTACCATCCTATTTACATAGCCCCACTCATTATCATACCACGCGTAAATTTTGAGATGGCGCTTATCCACCACCATGGTACTCAGACCATCGATGATTGTTGAACGGGGATCGTTGACATAATCAGTGGAGACCAAAGGACGCATTTCAAGCCCGAGAATGTCTTTCAATTCTCCTTCCGCGGCCACTCTAAATAGTTCGTTTACTTCTTCAGCAGTGGTATCGCGCCCAAGTTCAAAAACACAGTCCGTGATCGAAGCATTAAGCAGGGGAACCCTCACCGCGTGGCCGTTCAACTTTCCTTTCAGTTCCGGATATATCATTGTAATCGCCGTCGCCGATCCTGTTGTCGTTGGGATCAAAGAATTCAACCCCGAACGAGCCCGGCGCAAATCACTATGCGGCGCATCTACCAACACTTGAGTATTGGTTACATCATGGATTGTCGTGATCGAGCCACGTTCAATCCCTATGGCCTCGTGGATAACTTTTACAACAGGGGCTAAACAGTTCGTGGTGCAAGAAGCGGCTGTGATGATGTGATGTTTATCTGGCTCGTACAAATCGTCGTTCACGCCATAGACAATGTTGAGGACCCCTTCAGATTTAACCGGAGCCGCTACCATCACTTTTTTAACACCAGCTTCCAGATAAGGAGTTAAAGTCTCACTGGTTTTAAACTTCCCAGAACATTCAAGAACGACATCTACACCGAGGTCAACCCAGCCAACCTTTGACGGATCAGGCTCTTCAGAAAAACTAACAACCTCACCTTCGATCTCAAAGCCAGTATCTAAGCAGGTAATCGCCTTATTCCAACGGCCATGAACGGTATCGAACTCCAATAGATGAGCGGCGCATTCCACGCCCCCTTTTATTTCGTTCACATGCACAAACTCAATTCCAGGCACACCCCAACCAGCCCGTAAAACCAATTTCCCCATACGACCAAAGCCATTAATACCGACCCGAATAGTCATAGTTCTTCACCTTCTCTCAACAAGCATCTCGAATGCCAACACAAGTAAACTGGCAACCATTAAATTCAATGTTTCGAACATACTCGAAGCATTGAATAATAGTATGAAATTTTAATGACAACTTATCTCATAAGAAACACTATAGGCTGATAAAAAAATGTCGTTGGTTTCTCCTGAGATCATCTGACATCATCTCGCCAGTTGCTCCAAGCCTTAAACAAAGAGAGCAAAGTTTGTCAGTTAGAGATTAGTAGGAAACCCCATGCCCGTTCAGCATAACCGTGACCCCAGGTATGATATTCTTTTTGAACCCGTAAAGATTGGACCGGTGACGACCAAAAATCGGTTCTATCAGGTGCCGCACTGTAATGGTCTGGGTTATGCGCGTCCCAAAAGTCTTGCGGCTATGCGTGGCATGAAGGCTGAAGGTGGTTGGGGCGCTATTTGTACGGAAGAAGTAGAGATCCACCCCTCTTCTGAAATCTCGCCCTATATAGAAGGCCGCCTTTGGGATCAAAATGATATTCCGGCCCACAGGCTTATGACTGATGCCGTCCATGAATACGGAGCCCTTGCGGGTGTAGAACTGGTCCACAACGGCTTCCATGCACCAAACAGAACCTCTCGACTCCCTCCCATGGCGCCTTCGGCGATGCCCGTAGATGCTTATGATCCCGTTCATGCCCGCGCTATGGATCTCACTGATATTCGTAATTTACGAAAGTGGTATCGCACTGCGGCTATCAACGCCCGGGACGCTGGCTACGACATTGTCTATGTCTATGCGGGGCACTGTATGACGACGCTTATGCACTTTATGCTGAGCCGCTATAACCATCGCTGTGATCAGTATGGCGGATCGATCGAAAACAGGGTGCGCCTGACCCGTGAAATCCTGGAAGACGTAAAAGACGCCGTTGGTGATCAATGTGGCATTGCGTTCCGCTTCGCCGTTGATGAGCTTCTCGGCAAAGTGGGTATGAGCTCTGATGGAGAAGCACGTGATGTCGTTGGCATGCTGGCTGAGCTTCCTGATCTTTGGGATGTAAACATAAGTGGATGGTCACAAGATTCTTCCACTGCACGCTTTGAGCCCATAGAAGGTTATCAAGAAAAATATACTGCCTTCGTAAAATCCATGACCACCAAACCCGTTGTTGGTGTCGGACGTTTCACTTCGGCTGATGCCATGGTCTCTCAAATCAAACGTGGTGTTCTCGATCTCATCGGCGCAGCGCGACCTTCCATTGCCGACCCGTTCTTGCCCAACAAGATTTCTGAGGGGCGAATTGACGAAGTCCGCGAATGTATCGGCTGTAACATGTGTGTAAGCGGCGATAACCTTTCTGTGCCGATCCGTTGCACCCAAAACCCCACCATGGGGGAGGAATGGCGACGTAAATGGCATCCGGAAAAGATCGAGCCTAAAGTTTCTGATGATGCAGTCCTAGTTGTTGGTAGTGGACCTTCTGGACTTGAATGCGCTCTTCAGCTTGCGAACCGTGGCTACCACGTTACTCTCGCCGAAGCAGGTACAGAACTCGGAGGTCGGTCCACAAAAGAGAGTAAGCTTCCTGGTCTCGCTAGCTATGCCCGCGTTCGGGATTATCGGACCAATCTTCTACAGCAAAAAAGTAACGTTGAAATATATTTAGATAGTAAGCTGGATGAAGCAGCTATCCTGGAGTTTGGTTTTCAACATGTATTACTTGCTACCGGATCACATTGGCGAAAAGACGGCACAGGCCGCCATCATCACCAGCCAATTCCCGGGCTCGATACTATTCCCACCTTCACGCCTGACGACCTTATGTCTGAAGAAACTCCAAAGGGCCACGTGGTCATATTTGATGATGATCACTATTACATGGGCGGGGTTCTGGCAGAAAAACTCATCGCAGCTGGCAATAGCGTTAGCCTTGTAACTCCAGCGGTAAAGGCTTCTGCATGGACAGAGTACACCCTTGAGCAGGAACGTATCCAGGCAAAGCTTATAAACCTCGGCATAGAGATCATCACAAGTCAGGCGGTATCAGCCGTAAAGGGCAACGAGCTTGAACTCTCTTGTACCTATATGGGGAGAACCAAACTTATCGCCGCAGATGCCCTTGTTTTGGTTACCGCGCGAAACGCCAATGACGACCTCTATCAGAACTTAAAGTCTTCACCAGAAAAGCTTGAAGCTGCTGGAATCAAAACCTTAGAAGTCATCGGCGATGCCTATTCTCCGGGCTCAATGGCATCTGCGGTATATTACGGCCACCTTGCCGCCCGCTGCTTTGAGGGCGAAAGTTGGGATGCTGCGCTGTTTCATGGAGAAAGACCTGGATTAGTCAGCTAGTCTATACAGAAGCAACAGGGGTTTGCCTTTTCAGGCACACTTCAGAGATTTTCCTTTTAACTCAGCAACGGGATTTTGAACATATATTGCTGAGTTAACCGTGAAAATTTCACCCAATTTAGCAGCAATGATATAAGCGCGTTGATCGGACAAACCTTCTGCCTCAATGTAAATTTTCTGACTGCCATCCTCGTCTCGACGCGCCCAAACTGTTGAAGGCGTTGTACTATTAAGCGCAAAATATTCGAGTATCCGCGGCAGAGTACCGGGCTCACTCTCAGCTCGTATTTCAAAGGCGGTCAAATTGTTACTCTTCACGGCATTAGTCTCACAGGTTTAGTCTCTCTGAATTAATTTCAGGGGTATTAATCTCAGGGGCTTAATCCTGAAACTTTAAAAAATAAAATGTCGGGTTGTCAGCATTGCGACATCATTAACCTTAGTATCACCCCATTCCCGAGGTAATTCTTCCCCAAGACATCATCAACGTGCTATTTATTGGAACAGAATCCTCATCAATCCAAAAATAATGGGAAATATGACCGAAAATTTCGACCCCTTAGACATCCGTATCCTTGAAATCTTACAAAAAGATGTCACCATCCCGGTAACCGAGCTCGCGGAAAGACTTGGATCATCAAAATCTGTGTGTTGGCGCCGTATTCAGAGATTGATTGATAACGGGGTGATCAAAGACCGTGTCGCTATTCTCGATCAGAAAAAAATTGGCCTTGGTGTAACAGTTTTTGCCCAAGTCAAAATGCATCACCATACTAAAGGCGCCCTCCCTGATTTTGTCAAAGCCGTACAAAAATTCCCACAAGTCATTGAATGCCATACCCTCATGGGCAGCGTAGATTTCTTGCTAAAGATAATTGTTAAGGATATTGAAGACTATGAACGGTTTTTCTGGCAAGACCTCTCCCCGATAGAAGGCGTTCAGGAAATTAGCTCCTCTACCGCCCTTACGCGTTTTGTTGATACCACCAGCCTGCCTTTAGACCATCTGTATCATTCCGATAAAAAACCGGATTGATATCCAGACATACTCTTCCTTGATGTCTTTGATTTTGGCATCAAATAGAAAGCAAACAATGATAAGAGACACTGATCAACCGGTTCCGTTGAAAGATTACGCTGTGCTCGCGATGATTTTCATCCTGTGGGCACTGAACTACATTGCCATTAAAATCAGTGTTAGCGAATTTCCTGTCTGGACAGCCCTAGCCATTCGCTTTGCCATCATTGTTGTGATCCTCGTGCCTTTTGTGAAGTTTCCAAAGGGCCAATTTCGTTCGCTTCTTTTGATCAGTGTAGCCCTCATTCCGGGTCATTTTGGCTTTCTTTTTTGGTCGATTCAAAACACAGCAAGCGTTGGCGCCATTTCAGTTATCATTCAGCTTGGCCCTGCTTTTTCGGTATTACTTGCTTGGATATTTTTTAAAGACGTCCCCGGTATCAAAAGAATTAGCGGCCTGATTATTGGTTTCGCCGGTATTGTCTTTCTGTTTTATGAGCCCAGCTTTTTTGACACCCTAGACGCGCTACTCGCTGGCGTTGCCTCAGCCTTTTTTATGGGAACTTATATGGCATTGGTTCGAGGAAAAGATAAAATTTCCCCTCTTGCCATTATCTGCTGGTCATCTGCCCTCGGCGTACCCTTTTCATTAATCATGGCCTTGTTGTTTGAAGCCCCGATACCCCAAACCATGCAAGCAGCAAGTATTGAAAGCTGGCTTGGCATTGTCTATGCCGCTATTGCGTCGAGTATCATTGCGCATGGTTCCTGGGCCTGGATGTTACGACGCCAACCGATATCTTTCCTAGCACCTCTAACCTTGATCGTACCAGTATTGGCTGTATTCGCCACAGTGACCATTTTTGACGAGCCTCTAACTCTTCATATGATTATCGCAGGATTGATTGTGCTTTCTGGTATGGGCCTCATTACCATATCAAAAGCGTACAAATAGATGAAAAGGTCTCCATAAACAGATCGGCAAACGACTGTTCTTGCCAAAACCAAGAGAAACTAGAGGCATGAGCACTGAGTTCAGCCTCTAGATTTAATTTTATTACTCAATGCCCTCAACAATCGTCCATCCGTTATCACAAGGCCCATCGCAATTATTATAAATCCGAGCAACGCCTCAATCGTTAAGGTCTCGCCGAGGAACACGACTCCCAAGCCGATAGCGAAGGGTGGAATGAGCAGTGTCACCAACATAAGGTTAGCGGATCCAGCTCTTGCGAGTATTTTGAAATAAAGAAGATAAGCCAACGCTGTGGATAGTATGGCAATGGCTATGAGCGAGGCCCAAACCCCTTTCGACAAAGCCAAAACAGGTATGCCATCCACCAAGAACGCTATCGGAAACATAAGAACTGTACTTCCGATCAACATACCCAAAGCGTTCATAACCGGAGGGTAACTTGAGAGGTATCGCTTAGCCCAAACACTGGCAAAAGCGTATGACAAAGCTGCTCCAAGAACCGCGAGTTGAGCTAAGTTTCGTGGATCAAAATCTGTAAGGGCATCAAGCCCCATGATGACAGCCACACCAACAACCCCAAATACAGCCCCAACAATCTTACGTGTTGTTAACGGCTCATCGATAAGGAAAATACCCGCGACAACGGCGCCAAAAACAGCTGTCGTGCCGTTTAAAATGGACGCTAAACCACTTTCCATATTGGTCTGACCCCAAAATATCAATGAAAAGGGGATAGCATTATTTAACGCACCCATTCCCAAATAACAAAACCACGCCTGTATCGATTTTGGTATTTCAATGCCTTGCCAAAACACAACAATAACCAAAATTGGAACCGCCCAGAACACACGGTGAAGTGTAATTGTTAAGGGAGGAACCTCTCTGAGTGCGATTTCTGCAAAAAAGAACGAACCACCCCAAACGGCTGCGAGCAAAAGCAACATTAAGCCAGAAGTAATATCGATACTCGGCGCTTGTCTAGGGGACATATAGTTTTCTCATCTGCTGAAATATTTTTAGTGTAAATACGTCTCACAATAGGAATTCTGGAACTATCTGTTTCTTGCTCTAGCTATTTTATAAACCAGGAAATCAAAATATTGGCCACATTTATACGTCTCTACGCAGTCAATTTTTTGCAACATCATCTAAAAGCCACGCCGTAAATTTCTCAACATCAGGATTACCTTTCCTATCTTGACGGCACACCACCCCCCAGCCACCAGGAGCTTTGACTGTGTGATCAACAGGCTGCACCAGACGCCCTGCCTTGAGGTCACTCTCGGCAAAAGGACCATTGACCATGGCCACCCCTTCGCCGTCTAAGGCCATTTCTAGAGCTATCGCTATGGTATCCACAGCAATAGAGTTACGGGAGATTTCAGAGAAGACTCCGACAGACTGGAACCACTCTTCCCAATGACCGTCTGCGGTATAGACCTTTAGCAAAGGCAATTTGAGAAGTTCTTGTGGCGTTAACTTGCTGGTGCTGCCTTTTAACAAATCAGGACTACACACAGGCATAAGTACAGCATCGAACAACGGCACCCAATGTAGATGGCTTGGCACTGGCTCAGGGGCATAGATAATTCCGAGATCTTCATTGGCCTCATCAAAAGTGCCATCGAGAATGCTTGACGTAATCTGGAGATCGAAACCTGGATGTTGCGACTTAAAGCCAGACAACCGCCGGGCAAGCCAACGAATAGAAAGCGTGACAAAAGCTTGAATGCGAAGGCTTTGATTTTTATCAGTTCGGCGCAATATTTCTGAACAGTTTATCAATTGTTCAAGGGCAGATCTGACAACAGGGTAAAAACTCTTTCCTTCACGGGTGAGTTTGACCGCGCGCCCATCTCGTTCAAACAGAGCAACACCGAGGTCTTCTTCCAACAATCTGATTTGATGGCTTATTGCCGTATGGGTCAGGTTTAACTCTTGCCCGGCCTGCCGGAAACTAAGCAACCTCGCCGCTGCTTCAAATCCTTTTAGCGCCTTGAGTGGCGGCAATTTTTTTAAATCGATTTGGTTCGCCATACCAACCCCAATAATTCCAAGCCCGAGAACCTCAAGTACGATTTGTCACACAGGCCAAGTTCAATTGGAACATTTTTTGAACCAAAGGCAGAAAAAACATCAATTGTTTAAATTTCCAGATCAGCTCAAAGTTCTAAGACATAAACACTGCGATGCCAGATTAACCAAAGAGGCACGGACCTCTCTAAGAGTTACATACCAAATTGCACCTAGATCCGGTTAGAGAACAACAAAATAAAAACCGAGATCAACAACATACCTGCAATTAGTCAGGTCATTTAAGGACGGAACAAATGAAAATTGGATTTGCTGGACTTGGCAGCCTCGGCGAGCCTCTTGCTATGAACCTTGTAAAAGCGGGTTGTGACGTCACCGTTACCGATCTTGCGAAAGATACAGCGACCCGGCTTATCGAGGCTGGTGCAAAATGGTCAGATGATATCGCTGGTATCTGTGATGATGCAGAAGTTGTTATTACTGCGCTTCCTTCTCCCGCAGCATCCAGGTCCGTCGTAGAAGGTGAGAACGGTGTTTTTGACAATCTATCTGCCGGGGCGACCTGGATTGAGATGAGCACCACCGATTTTGAAGACCTCCAACGTCTAACAGATCTCGCCAAATCCAAAGGTATAAATGCTCTTGAGTGCCCCGTGACAGGTGGTGTACACCGTGCGCACTCTGGTAAAATCACCATTCTCGTCGGTGGCGATGAGGCCATTTTTGATAACGTAAAACCCGTTCTACAAATTATGGGCGGTGAGATCCTTTATATGGGCCCAACAGGGCACGCCACCGTAGTCAAAGTGGTCACCAACATGTTGGCTTTTATCAATCTTGTTGCCGCCAGCGAAGGTATGATGCTTGCCAGAAAATACGGCGTCGATATGGATGCGATCTGGAAAGGCATTCGCCACAGCTCAGGCAATAGTTTTGTCCACCAAACCGAATCAAAACTTGTTCTAAGCGGCGGCTACAATGTCAACTTCCCGATCGATCTTGTGTTAAAAGATCTTGGCCTCGCTCATGACATCGCCGACAAAACCGGTGTTCCACTCGAGCTCGGTGGTGCGACGCAAGAAATCTACCGTCGTGCTAAAGGTTTACTGGGTGGGGACGCACAATCACCCGAAGTCGCTCGCCTGTTAGAAAAAGCCTGTGGCTTAGAAATGCGCGCTGAGGGTTACCCGACCGAACTTACTGAAGAAAACACTGCTTAACGATTGAAAGCAGTTTACTTCCAAGGCAATAAGGTTCTTCAACTTACCTTGCTGCCTTGGGATAAGTTGTATCAGAGGGTCGGTTAAATTTTGGGGAGTCAAAAAATTCCAGCTTCCAGCCCCGCCGCCATCAGCATACCGAGCTCTTCGCACTGGCTTTTAAATTCGTCCTGATATTCACCACGACAAATGAGAGCTTCTTCTTGCACAGGTTTCCAGCGCAGCCCTGTTACAATGCTCTCAATCGCTCGCTTGGTTCCAGTACCATCGTGGCCTGCCCTGATATAAACCCCATAGGGCAAACCCTGTTTCACTTCGAGGCAGGGGTAATAAATCCGGTCAAAGAAATCCTTTAACGCACCGCTCATATATCCCAGATTTTCCGTAGTTCCTAAAATAATTCCATCGGCGGTCAACACGTCTTCTGGACTGGCTTCGAATGGGGTACGCACGACTAAATCAACGCCCTCGATATCAGGATTTTCCGCGCCCTTAACAACAGCATTTCTAAGCATCATCGTATTCGGCGAAGGGATATGAGCTACGATCAAAAGAGTTTTATTCATCAGCCGCTTATCAGGATAATTTTATACAAAAGGTTGCTACACATATAGGGATTGAGACAGTAGGATATCATCAAATAATCAATTAAGAGATTTTATTCGAGAGTGAGAAGAAATGGCTGACATAAATCGGGTGATATTGATAACTGGCGCAACCAGCGGCATTGGTTTGGCGACTGCTAAAAAACTAAAGGCCGCGGGTTATCATCCCGTACTAACCGGACGCAACACCGACAAGGTCACAGCTTGCGCGGAGAAACTCGACATTCCAGGATACACCTTGGATGTGTCCAACGAAGAAGACTGCGCAGTCGTTGTCAAATCCGTTGAAAGTGACATCGGGCCGATTTGGGGCCTCGTCAACAATGCCGGTATCTGGCTCGAAGGTTCTTTTGATGGATACAAAATTGCCGATATCCGTGCCGTAATGGAAACCAATACTTTAGGCACCATGTTTATGACCCACTCTGCGTTACCGGGAATGTTAAAGCGTAAATCAGGTGCAGTTATAAATGTTGTCTCAACAGGAGCCCTCTACTGCCGCAAGTCGATCTCGGTTTATTCCGGGAGCAAATGGGCAATCCGTGGCTTTACTGGTTGTATGGAAGTTGAGTGCGCACCCAAAGGCGTTCGCGTGATGGGCTTCTACCCCGGCAAGGTCGACACTAACATGTACAGTACCGCTGGTATCGATCGCGACCTTGAAGTCGCCATGACTCCAACCGATGCAGCAGGTATGATTGAGCGGATGTTCTCGGACGATCATATCGTATGGGGGCAAGTATCAGGTCGCAGCATCAACGACTACGCTTAAGCTCAGTTATATGCCATAAATAAAGGCCTCTGACATATCACAGTCAGAGGCCTTTATTATAGCTTGCGTCTCGATTAGATAATCGCTGATCTTACTTTCGCAGATACCATTTCACTAATGATAACAGCAATAAAGATAACAAAGATAATTAGCGAAACTTGAGGCCAAGCCAATACATTCAAAGACGAACTCATCTGCAAGCCAAGACCCCCGGCCCCGACGAGGCCAAGCACGGTTGATTCCCGAATGTTAATATCCCAACGAAAGACTGTGATTCCAGCAAACGAAGGCATGATCTGAGGCACAATCGCATAGGCCATGATTTGCCAACGACTGGCACCCGTGGCAGTAATCGCCTCGACCTGCTTCTCATCAATTTCTTCGATCGCTTCATAGAGCAACTTGGCACAAAACCCAATAGACCGCAGAGCGATCGCAATCGTTCCGGCAAAGATGCCTGGACCAATGATTGCGACAAGTAATAAAGCCCAAATTAAAGAGTTAATTGAACGAGATGACACAATGATCAACAATGCAGGCCAGCGACAAAAGATCTTATGCGGTGTCGTGTTCCGCGCAGCCATAAAGGCAACCGGCACCGCAATAATTAACGATAACACTGTTCCAATCGTGGCAATATTAATTGTATCCCACAGAGGCTTCCATAGTTCATTGATGTAGGACCACTTTGGTGGCATAGCACGCCCACCGATATCAGCAGCAATTCTAGGGGCGTCAAAAACGAAAAACCAAGTCGTCGCTTCTGATATCGTCTGCCAGCAGTACATCACAATTGCAACAGATATAAAGTAGATCAACCAACGTTTGAGTTGCGCATTGCGATCTCGGACCATCCAAATTTTTTGCCCGGTATTATTAGTAGACACAGCCATTATTGTAACCTCGCCCGGATAATGCCCGAGAAATACTCAAGGAACATAACCACAACTATGATGATAATGATGATCGCGGCAGCGGTATCGAACTCATAACGATCAAACGCGGTGTTCAAAGTCGCGCCGATCCCCCCAGCACCTACTAAACCCAAAATCGCAGATTCACGGAAATTGATATCAAGGCGGTATATGGAAAGGCCTATTAACCGTGGCATGACTTGTGGCTGGATGCCATACGTAACCCACTGCCACCAACTTGCCCCTGTTGCCTTGATCGCTTCAGCCTGTGACTTGTCTGTATCTTCAATATCTTCGGCTAACAGTTTAGCAAGAAAACCAATGGTCGCAAAAGAAAGAGTCACAAAGCCAGCAAAAGGACCAAAACCAAAAATAGCCACCAATAAAATGGCTACGATGATTTCATGCAGAGCACGGGAAACCGCGATGATACCACGACAAACTATATACACAGGTAGAGGCGCAATGTTTCTTGCAGCACCAAGTCCGATAGGGATCGAAATCAATATCCCAAAAGCCGTAGAGGTAACGGTCATGATCGCAGATTCAGCCATCCCGTCCATAATATCAGACTTACGACTTAAGAAATCAGGATGAGAAAAAGCCAGTATGAACTTCCAGCCGCGATCTAAACCTTCGTATACTCGCGCCCAATTGACATCAAATGAGCCAAAGGCAAGCACGAGATAGATCAGAGATGCAGAAAACAAACCCCATCGTATCAGCGGGTTTTTGATTATCGGTGGCTTTCGCCATTTCCGAGAAGTCGTTACAGAAGCACTCATGCAACAGCCCCTTGTTCCGCCTCATCCTCTTCTTCATCAATTTTGTCGATGGTTGCTTCCCAATCTTCCTCACCATAAATTTCGGTCAAGGTTTCAGGGGTAAGCTCATCAGGAGGACCGTCATAAACGACTTCACCGAAACGCAGGCCGATCACGCGCTGGACAAACATCTGGGCAAGAGCAACATCATGAATATTGATGATTGCCGCGAGATCACGTTCGGCACAAAGCTCACAGATCAAACGCATAATCTGGCGTGATGTCTTAGGGTCGAGAGAAGCCGTCGGCTCATCCACCAGAAGTAATTCAGGATCTTGTATCAAAGCACGGGCAATACCGACACGTTGTCTTTGACCACCAGAAAGTTCATCTGCACGTTTGTCAGCCATATGATCAAGGCCGACCCTCTCTAGGAGGCGGAAGGCTTCGTCGACATCGCTTTGAGGATATTTCCGTAAAAAAGAACGCCAAAACCCAACATAGCCCAAACGACCTGACAGAACATTTTCCATAACGGTCAGTCGTTCGACCAGAGCATACTCCTGGAAGATCATCCCCATACGCCGTCTTGCCTGACGCAGCGCGCCAGAACCAAGTTTTGTCAGCTCTTTTCCATTGAGTGTTACCGTACCAGAGGTCGGCTCAACCAAGCGGTTGATACAACGGATCAAAGTACTTTTACCCGCGCCAGACGGTCCGATCAAAGCAACGACCTGTCCTTTGGGAATTTCAAGCTCTACACTTGTGAGAGCCTTATCGCCTGTGGCGTACTGCTTGGTAAGTTTATTCAGGTGTAACATGCCAACTCTACCTGTCGATTAATAAAACACACCCGGCACCTTTGCAGGCACCGGGTTTGTCATTTTTATTCAAAAAAGCCTGTTACTTACAAGCGTAGGACACATTGTTAGCCGTATCGATTTTACGGATAACGTCCCAGAACTTTTTGTATGTCATTGGAAGAAACTGGCTTTCTTTTGATTTAGAAAACTCTTTTTCCAATGATGAACCAGCCCACTCAAAACTAAAGAAAGCGTCTTTGATCTGTGCCTGAAGCTCAGGTTTCAGATTGTAAGCAACACCAAATCCAGTTGTTGGGAAAGTTTGCGATGTATAAATGGTTTTGACCTGATCAGCTTTGATTACATCACGAGAGATCATGCGAAACTTAACCGAGTTCGCAATAGAAGCCGCGATATAATCTTTGTTGGCAACACCAAGAATGGAGTTGTCATGCTTGCCAGAGAAGGTTGCTTCGAAATCACGATCTTTGACCATATCAAAGTCGGCTTTCAGGATAGCAGAAGGTGCTTTGAAACCAGAGTTTGAAGTTGGCGATGTAAAGGCCAGAGCTTTGCCTTTGAGATCTTCTACTTTTTCTATGCCACTGCCTGGATAAGTGATGATTTCCATCTCATAACCAAAACTACCGTCTTCACGGGCCATAATGGTAAAGGGTGAGAAACCAGCACAATTCACAGCCAACGGGTTAGAACCGGTGTTGAAACCAGCGATATGAAGACGGCCAGAACGCATTGCTTCAATTTCAGCTGCGTTAGACTGAACAGGGAAGAAAACAACATCCTTACCTGTTTTGCTCTCAAGATGGTCGATAAAATCAGCCCAGGCTTCTTTATAAACAGCAGGGTCTTCTACCGGTGTATAAGCAAAAATAAGTGTATCTGGATCCAACAACTTTGAAGGATCAGTCGGTGTGTCAGCAATCAAATCGCCATCCACATCACAAAAACGCGTATCCAAGTCACCACGCGCACAATCTTGTGCCGCGGCTGTCGATACGTTTATGGAAAGACAAGCGAGTACGCTAGCGCATCCAAATAGTAAATCCCGAAGTTTCATCAATACCTCCCAGTATATTGAAATGTTCTCTGTCTAGGTCTTAGTTTTATTTAAAGGCTTTGTTTTCTTAATTATTTGTCGATTTCATTCTTAACCAGCTCATCAAAGAGTGCATGATACCACATCTCTTCTCAAATTTATTTCCGAAGATTTTAAAGTTTTTCTTCGAATGAGTTTTCAATTGAAACACAACTGACTTTCATTTGAAACCTAATTTCATTCATGGAGAGATAATTTTAGATCCTCATTTAATAGTAAAGATCAATACGAAGAGACTTTCACTCTCAATGGCTTTAACAGTAACAATAGCAACACGGCTAAGAACACATACAATTAGTTATCGGCGCCTAGTTATCGGCGCCAAGATCATCACAACCATAAGAATTTTCACCACTTTCCAAAACATGATTTTCTACAAAAAATAAATTCAAAATAACAAATACATAAAATTTCAATAACGTCATCATCTAGAAGATAAAATATCCTAACAAATTCAACTAATTAAAAAAATTTTAATTCACATAATATTTCATAATAATTAAATTTTTTCTCCTCGTTAATCACTTCAAAAACATCAACACATAGCCATACAACCTCCCATCACAAAGCCATTTAATTGCTTCTTAATTAATTAAGAACACACTCATAAGATGCAAACGTCAATTTCGAAGCTTACTTGAAAGGTTATATTGTTCATGAAATTAAAAGTCTCCGAACAGACAGCCACTATTGAGCTTGCACCGAAATTAGACATTTTTTCTGCAGAAGACCTCCTCGCAATCTTTATTGAGGCTGATAACAAAGGCCTAGATATTAACGTAAACGCAAATGCAGTGGAAAAAGCATCGACGGCATGCCTTCAGATTCTTCATTCAGCAGCGATAAGCTGTATGGAAGCCGATAGGTCGTTTCACATCAACGATGCCTCTGATGCGCTTGTCAAAGCTTTCAATGATGTAGGTCTTTATTCCAACACCAGCATGCGGAGTTAGTTGTCATGGGGCTCAGAGTTTTAACAGTCGACGATTCTAAAACCATGAGGGAGATGATTACCTTCACCCTTGAAGGGGCAGGACATTGCGTTTTGGAAGCAACAGATGGCAATGAAGCCTTGGATTTACTCGGCGATGACAGTGTGGATTTGGTTATCACAGACGTCAATATGCCAAACATGGATGGACTGACATTGTGTAAGGAAATCAGGTCCAACCCTACACACCGCCTTACTCCAATTCTGGTTCTCACCACAGAATCAGATCGAGATAAAAAAGAACAAGGGCGCTCGGTTGGTGCCACGGGTTGGATTGTAAAACCGTTCAATCCAGAAAAATTACTCCAAGTTGTTCAAAAGGTTTGCCCCTGAAGATGAGTAACCGAATTCATGCCTAAACAGAATGGCCTGAACAGAATGGCCTGAGTTCATGAAACTAGGATCCTTATTTAGTTTGGTAGAGGAAGCTATCATTTAATCGCCGCATTACGAGACCGATCGTAAAAGGGGGAATTGTGAGTACTAACGATTTCGATTTAGAACGGTTTAAGGCCACCTTCTTCGAAGAGTGCGCTGAACTCCTTATAGATGCTGAAACTCGTCTTGCCGAACTCCGCCAAGACCCCAAAAATATTAACGCAGAAGATCTCAACGCCATATTTCGGGCAGTACATTCCGTAAAAGGCGGCGCCGGAGCTTTCAATTTTGATCAGCTTATTGATTTTTCACACATATACGAAGCACTTTTGGACAAAATGCGTCATGAAGAAATCGAGATAAACGAAGAGATTATTGACCTCCTCATTGCAGCCAATGATATTCTGACCAATCTCATTCAAGCCGCACAAAATGGCTCCAATTACTCAGAAAACGGATTTGCAGAAACAAAAGACAAGCTTCATAACCTAGCATTTGGCACGCCATTGAAAGAAACGAATGATCCTGCCGGAGCTCCTCCTGAGAACACAACTGATACCAAGAGTTTAAAAAAATTCTCCATTAACTTTCTGCCCAAACCAAGCCTGCTCCAACATGCAAATGAACCTCTCCTCCTAATCTATGAGTTACGAGAACTTGGACAACTCACATCAACGATAAACACTGATCGCCTTCCACACATTCAAAACTTAATATCAGACGAAGCATACTTTTCCTGGAATTTCGTACTGTTGTCCGAATGCAGTCTGAGCGATGTCGAAGAGGTTTTTGAGTTTGTGACGGAAGATTGCGAGCTCAATATTAGTATTGAACACGCCGAAGGCAGCTCTGGTGATACTCTTTATGAGACCCAGGATGAAGATCTGAGCTTAAACAGCCAACCAGAGAAGCTTACCCCTGATAAACCTATCATTCCGCAGAGTAAACAGACGCTTGAAACAACCAAAGAACAAGCTGTTGTGGCCATGCAAGCCCCCACATATCAAACGTCCTCCGACCCAACACCGAGCGCCCCTCCACAAACCAACAGCGCCGCCGCCTCAAGCAAAGTATCGTCCATTCGGGTTGATCTTGATCGTGTCGACCGCTTGGTCAATATGGTTGGAGAGCTTGTGATCACCCAGGCCATGTTACGTCAACAGGTCGATAATTTGCCTCCAGAATTAGCCGCATTCATGGCTAAAGGGTTTGAAGATCTCGGCACGCACACCCGTGAGATACAAGAATCTGTCATGGCGGTACGAATGCAACCCGTTAAATCAGTATTTGCCAGAATACCTAGATTGGTCCGTGAGCTCGCATCCAAACTCGGCAAGAAGGTCGATTTGGAAACCTCTGGAGAAGATACCGAAGTTGACAAAACCGTAATTGAGCAACTTTCAGACCCCCTAATTCATATGATTAGAAACTCATTGGATCACGGCATAGAAGACTCCTCCGATGATCGCGTCCAGGCAGGAAAACCTGAAACAGCGATCATAAAACTCTCTGCCGAACATAGATCTGGACGCATCCACCTTATTGTTACTGACGATGGCCGCGGAATTAACCGTGAAAGAGTCAAATCCAAAGCCATTGAGAAAGGCATTATCAACGCCGACGATCACCTTAACGATGAAGCCATTGACGAACTTATTTTTAGCCCTGGATTTTCCACTGCCGACGAAGTCACCGACATCTCTGGTCGCGGTGTCGGTATGGATGTCGTGCGCAGAAATATCAGCAATCTTGGCGGCAGAATTACGGTTCAATCCACTCCAGGTAAGGGCACAAAATTCACGATGTCCCTCCCGCTCACCCTGGCTGTACTCGATGGCATGGTTATCGCAATAGGGAAAGAAAAATTCATCATTTCCCTGACTTCTATTATAGAGAGCCTGCGTCCCGCGGCGAAAGAATTACACACCTTATCAAACGGCGCAGACGTTGTTTCCTTACGCGGAGAATACATTCGCCTTATTAGGCTTTATGAGTTGTTCAACATTCCCGGAGCTCAGCCAGATCCCAGTAAAGCCCTTGTTGTTGTCGTCGAGTTAGAAGGTGGCAAACAAGCTGGCATACTTGTGGATGAACTTCTTGGTCAGCAGCAAGTCGTGATCAAAAGTCTGGAAGAAAATTACGATCCTGTGGCCGGGATATCAGCTGCGACCATACTCGGTAATGGCATGGTAGCCCTCATTCTCGATGTTGATGGCCTAGATGATATGGCGCGATTAATCACCAACAAGAACAAGGCGATCACTCCCGAAAGAGACCTTCAAGATCACAGTTCACCCCCCCTCCTAAAGCGAAGTTCTACAGTACCTACGAAACATCAATCCGGGCCAGTAGGGGACACAAATTTGAACGATGAAAACTCAAAAACACATGAATACGAACTACTGGATCAGGAAAAATTGGATCAAGAACTAGAAGCCGCGGAGCAGAATTAATGGAAAGTAGTCATCTCATGGCCACACAAAGCCAAACGATTACCGCCCCCAATCAGCCCCAAAATTCGGGAGATAGTCCTCCTGTAAAAACTGACGTTGCAGCTGGAGATGGCGTTGGCTACGCACAATTCATCACCTTTACCGTTGGCGAGCAGGAATATGGTGTCGACATCATGTCGGTGCGAGAAATCAAAGGGTGGGCAGATACCACCCTCTTACCCAACACACCAGAATATATGCGCGGGGTTTTAAACTTGCGCGGGATTATAGTTCCGATTTTTGATTTACGGTGCCGTTTTGGATTGGGCGAAACACAGGCCACCCGCCTTCATGTCATTGTCATTATCGCAGTCAAAGAACGCATGATCGGGATTTTGGTGGACACCGTATCTGACATCCTGACTGTACCCACCACCGACATCCGGGATGTCCCTAAAATGGAAAATCTGATTGAAGAAGACTACCTCTCAGGCTTGGTAACCATAGAAGACCGAATGGTTGCCCTGCTCGATCAGGAACGCCTCTTTAACACTAAGGTAATTGAAGACGGTATTGCAGTAGGAAGTTAGCCCCTTCCTCTACAGGTAAAACGGTCCTTGCAGAAATGCAAAATGGAGAGAAAAATGCTCGCGTTTTTAAACAATATTTCGATGAAGTTCAAATTTGGCATAGTGCTTTTTGTCCCGGTCTTGGGTCTGCTCTTCTTTTCCACCTACACCGTGATAAGTAAAACGGCTGAAGTAAATTCGATGGAAAGAATACGGGAGATTGCAGAATCCTCCCCAGCTATCGGAAACTTCATTCATAACATTCAACTCGAACGCGACATTTCTGCGGATTTTATTTATTCAAACGGCGCTGAAGAGTTCTCTGCAAAACTGGAAGACCGTCGCCGTAAAACCAATGAAGTGCGCTTAAACTTAGATAACGCATTAATAATCCTAGAAAAAAAAGAACTTGATCAACAATTTTCAGCGAAACTTGCGGCCACTAAGGCTGTATTGCAAGAACTGGAAACCATACGTTCCGCAATATCCAATTTGAAAACGAATAGTGGAGCCGTTCTCAGCTATTATTCTCAGGTTATTACCGCTCTCATTGATATCATTGCTGTCATTCCGCGCCTCAGCGATGATGGCAGAATATCAAACGATGTTACCGCTTTAATCGCCATGTTCCAAGCAAAGGAACAGGCTGGCATAGAACGCTTGATTGGAACACGCGGTTTTAACGCTGGCTTTTTTGACACAACGAAATATCGTGATTTTTCTAACTTGCTCGGCAGCCAGAAAAGCTATTTCTGGATCTTTGAAAAATATGCTACGCCAGAATTACAAGCTGCTTTTAAAGAGATGTCAAATAGTCCAGCATCAACAAGACTCTCTGAAATGAGGGCCATTGCCCTCGATTACCCCCAGAGCTTTAATCTTCGAGATATCAGTGGCTCAAATTATTTTAAAACCGCTTCAGATCGACTTGAGTTTCTCAAAAAAATCGAAAATTCTGCGCAAACTCTTCTTATAAATAATATTTTGAAGATTGAAGAAGAAGCCCTGACCACTGAAATTACTTTCCTGATCTCAACTGTGTTCATGTTGATTTTCTCTATAAGTCTGGGAGCTTTTATTCTTATCGGCTTAAACCGAGCTTTATCTCAACTCGTGACCATCGTTACCGACCAAGATGCTGATGTAGCGCTAAATCTTGAACGCAAAGATGAAATCGGCATCCTCAACAATTCGGTGATGGGCTTTCGAAATGATGCCGTCAAAAACTCTCAGGTTAAAGTTGCCCTTGATAGCTGTTCAGCAAATGTCATGGTCACAAATACGGATTTAGACATCATTTATATGAACGATGCTGTCACAAATATGATGAAAAAAGTCGAGCCTGATATCCGAAAGGACCTCGATAACTTTGATGCCAGTCAGCTTCTTGGCACGAGTATTGACAAATTCTACAAAGACTCAACCCATCTGCATGGTGTTTTGGAAGCTTTGACCGCAACTCATGAAAATCGAATACTCCTTGGAGGGCGGACCCTCAGTCTGATTACCAACCCGATTATCAGTGACAAAGCAGAACGCATTGGTACCGTCGTCGAGTGGACAGACATGACCCAGGAACTTGCCATCCAGCAGGAGATTGACGTGATGGTCAATGCCATATCTGGGGGAGATTTCACCAAATCTCTGTCCCTAGAAGGCAAAGAGGATTTCATGCTGACCCTCACCAATTCTCTCAATTCCCTTAACAAAAATCTCAAAGATGTTGTTGGAGATGTCGCAACTGCACTCGGGTCTCTTTCTGGTGGAGATCTCACCCATCAAATCACAACTGACTACACAGGCATGTACGAGACGCTCAAAGAGGACGTAAACAACACTTCCAAACGTTTATCTGAAACCGTTGACGAAATTATTTCGACCACTGATGAAATAGGGTACGCCTCAACCGAAATATCCTCCGGATCAATCGACCTATCCCAACGAACAGAAACACAAGCCTCTAGCCTGCAAGAAACCGCTGCATCAATGGAGGAAATGTCCACCACAGTTCAACAAAACGCGGAGTCTTCGCAACAAGCAAATAAACTCGCCATAAATGCCTGTGAAACAGCTCAAAAAGGCGGTGAAGTGGTTCAAAAAGCCGTCATAGCCGTAACCGGTATCGAACAGGCCTCCCAGAAGGTATCGGACATAATCGGCGTCATTGATGAGATTGCTTTCCAGACAAACCTTCTTGCGTTGAATGCCGCCGTTGAAGCCGCCCGTGCGGGTGAAGCCGGGAAAGGTTTCGCAGTGGTTGCCGCAGAAGTTCGAACCCTCGCCCAACGTTCAGGTGAAGCTGCGAAAGACATTAAAACTCTGATTATAGAAGCCAACGAACAGGTTAAAGAAGGGGTCACGCTCGTCAGGAGCACAGGTGACACCCTTACTGAAATTGTAGATTCATCGAAACACGTTGCGGACCTCATTTCAGAAATTGCAGCCTCCAGTAGAGAGCAGTCTTCTGGTGTTGAGGAAATTAATGCGGCGATTACCGCCATGGATGAAATGACCCAACAAAACGCTGCCCTGGTCGAACAAAGCTCCGCTGCAGCGAGAACTTTGGAGGAACAGGCTGTAGGCCTATCCGATTTGGTCAGCTTCTTTAAAACAGAAGCAATTAACAGTGAAAAGACCACAAACCTCAAGCCGGTCAAACGCAGAAAAATTAAACCACACAATAGAGCACCTAAAAAAATAACGGCTCTAAAATCCAGGTCTTCAGCGGTGGTGGCAATTGAAGACGATGATGACTGGTCTGAGTTCTAGGCTGCCGAACTCAATCGCAATGGGTAAACATGTTGTTTAAATACAAATGGATCACAAAACCATGACCGCTCTCGCCTTAAATGGAGCACAGGCTTCGAACACTTCTCAAGTGCGCGAATTCCCTTTTTCTGAAAAGGAATTCAAAACACTTGTGAAGCTGATCTATGAGCGCACTGGTATTGTTTTAAAAGACAGCAAAAAAAACATGGTCTACAGCCGCCTGGCTCGGCGCCTTCGTGCGCTTGGAATAAAAACTTTCAGGGACTACCTCCAATTCCTCAACAGCAAGGAAGGTCCTTTAGAAGTTGACTTGTTGATCAATGCAATAACAACCAATTTAACCCACTTTTTTCGTGAAAAACATCATTACAAACATCTCTACAAAGCCTGTCTGGACATCACAAAATCACAAACCGATCGTGGAGAAAGTCGGCGGCTTCGCATATGGTCGGCAGGGTGTTCTTCGGGTGAGGAACCTTATTCAATTGCAATTGTTATGAGCGAGTTAATAGCAAAAACAGGGCCTTTCGACCTTAAAATTCTTGCCTCCGATATTAATACCAAGACGTTACAAACCGGCATGGCTGGCGAATATAGCAACCCAGCCCTAGAAGAAATTCCCGCAAAATTCCGCAACCGATACACTCAAAAACTATCCTCTTCAAAATTCAAAATGAGTGAAAAACTGAGAAACCTTATCACCTTTAAAAAACTAAACTTACTAGAAGATTGGCCCATGAAGGGACCTTTCGATGTCATTTTTTGTCGTAACGTCATGATTTATTTTGATCAAGAAACCAAAACAAATCTCACCCGGAATTGCGCAAAAATACTTCAACCTGGCGGTTGGCTCTATATCGGTCATTCCGAGAGCCTCCCCCCTTCAGAAAAGAACTTCAAATTACTTGGACATACAATTTATCAGCGCCCATAAAAGAGAAAGCAACGTGATATTCATGGCTGGACAAACTCACAACTCAATGGACGACATTCAAGATCATCTTTATTCCGATGATACTGATCTCCAGCATCCCCACGAGGGAGAGCCGAGCCGTTTCTTTGATGCCAAATTCAATCACTACGCCGTAAAAATCATGCCTGGGACGCATTACGTAACCGCGAGACAAGACGAGATGCTGATCACCACTTTGGGCTCGTGCGTCAGTGCCTGCATTCGTGACACCGCACTCGGTATCGGAGGCATGAACCATTTCATGCTGCCCGAAAGCGAAGACGGGAAATGGGGTGGTATTAGTTCTGCAATGCGTTATGGCAACCATGCCATGGAAACTCTCCTCAACGATGTCTTGTCCATGGGCGGCGCAAAAAACCGTATGGAAATCAAGTTATTTGGTGGAGGACACGTGCTCAATTCATCCAACCTTATCGGTGAAAAAAACATCACGTTTGTGGAGCGATATCTAAAAAATGAACATATGGCGACAAGTTCTGAGCATCTTGGTGGTGAGCGGGCCCGTAAAATTATTTATTTTCCAAAGTCAGGTGTGGTCAAGATGAAACTGTTACCACACGCATTTGATGCCGCAGTACTTGGCACTGAAACCAAACTCCGTTCCAACCTCAGCCATCAAGAAATTGAGGGCAGTGTGGAACTTTTTTGATTAGGAATTTATTTTGACACCTATCAAAGTACTCATAGTTGATGATTCAGCCTTGATGAGAGAGCTTTTAACCACCCTGCTATCTCAGGATCCTGAAATCCAGGTGATCGGTTCCGCGACAGACCCTCTACAGGCACGGAAAATGATCAAACTTTTACTGCCAGATGTCATCACACTCGATATCGAAATGCCGAAAATGGATGGTTTAACTTTTCTGGAAAAGATCATGACCTTGCGGCCAATGCCGGTAATTATGATCGCGTCTCTAACCCAACGTGGAGCTGAGGCAACTATGAAAGCCCTTGAACTGGGCGCCGTTGACTTTTTTCCAAAACCCACAATTGATATGCATAAAAGCATCGAACAACGAGCAAATGAGCTCATACTCAAGGTCAAAACAGCTGCTCTTGCAAACGTAAAAGCATTCGACAAACACTCAGTGCAGAAAAAAGCGAACTCTCCGAGATCAAATTTTATTGCTCCTACAACTGAAAAAATCATCGCCATAGGTGCTTCTACAGGGGGCGTTGAGGCCCTGACCTCAATTATTAGTAAATTACCCTTCAACAGTCCTGCTGTACTTGTCACTCAGCACATGCCTGAGAAGTTCACAAACGCCTTTGCTGAGCGGCTGCATAAGATGTCCTCTGTATCGGTATCAGAAGCACAGCACGGCGAAAGAGTTCTCCCCGGGCACGTGTATATCGCAAGGGGAGGCTGGCATTTAGAACTTAAACGTTCTGGAGAGGGTTATACTTGCCAGCTTACAGAGAAGCCTCCAATTTCAGGGCATCGCCCCTCAATTGATACGCTCTTTAAATCAACGTGCAAAGCTGCTGGTGAAAATGCCATCGGCGTCATTTTAACTGGCATGGGTAAAGATGGGGCTTCGGGGTTACTTGAGATGCGGAAAACTGGGGCGCGAACTCTTGGCCAGGACGAATCATCAAGCGTTGTTTACGGCATGCCAAGAGCAGCCTTCGATGCCGGAGCTGTCGAGACTCAAGTACCTTTGAATAAAATGACTGATACCATTCTAAACTTATGTGGAAGCATAAGGAACAGATACATCAGTGTCTAAGAAGAAAGAGTTAACCGGATCGCACACAAAGAGCCGAACTCAAGAAGGTGAGGCTGCACATAAACAGACGGAGACAATTATGCCAACGGTAGCTGAAACTCAACTTTGTGAAGCCCCGTTCGATCAGGAGAAAACACACAAAGAAAATATGCATGAGTTGCTATCATTCTGGGTGGGGTTATCTGACGCTCAAAAAAGAACGTTCCAAGTCCTTACAAATGAGATTGAGACTGCGTCCACCCTCGTTGAGACCTCAATAGAGGCCCTCTCGAAAAATTTTGTAGAACTCGCCAGATTTACACAGCACCAAGTACAAGAGTTAAATTCAATCATTGAGGCCACCGACGAGATTGAAGTCGAAAATGATTTATTTTCGGAGAATATTTCAAATAACATTCTGGCGAGAGATAAAACCCAAAAGGCCATGGCCAGCCTTAGGAGGGAAAATAACCACTTAAGAAAAGCCATCATAAACTCAGCACAAAAATCGAATAGTATCGCCAATAAATTTTCTGAGATCATCATAGGCATCCAATTTCAGGATCGAACCAGCCAACGCTTGTGTCACGTTACAGATACTCTTTTGGTACTATCTGAAGCAGGGAACCAGATGATCGAGAAATCAGAAGGTTGTTTAAATCTAGATGGCAAAAATCGAAATGGTAGACACGAATTGGATCGTGAATGGCTAAGCAATCTTGTCAGTAAGTTTGAATTTGGTGAGACCCGGGAACGATACATTATGAACGCATTTTATAATACTTCTGATCTCGTCGCAGACGATAGCGATGAAAGTGGCTGTGATCAAAATGGCTGTGATCAAAAAGGTAACGAGCAAAACAATTTCAACGAACAAGAAATAGAACTCTTTTAAACGAAGGGAAACATTATGGATTATTCATTTTCTTCAAGCTCCACGCTCCTTAAATGCCTTATGAAAGGTGAGTTTACGTTTAACGACCATCCAACGTTCAGAAGCATGATTGATGAAGCCGTCAAGACGGGTATTTCTATGATTCAACTCGACCTCTCTGATGTAGAATATGTCGATTCTGCGGGCCTTGGCATGTTCTTGGTTGTGAACGAGCGTGCCAGCGAAGAAGGCTGGAACCTTTCCATCAGCAACCCTCGAGAAAAAGTCAGAAAGATGTTCCACCTGGCCAAGCTAGAGACGATTGTCAACATCGTTGAAGAGTAAACAGCTGGAAAACAGTCTTTCTGGTCGATCGTAAAATACATAAGAAAGTTTGAGGTATAATGTTTTCTTCAGGCACTTATTCGCAAGACGTTCCTTTTAAGGATATCGCCAGTCGGCGCATCTTGGTTGTTGATGATGTAAAGATATTGCGCCACCTGATCGCAAGTATCCTCAAAAAGGCTGGATTTCGTCAAATTGTTATGGCTGAAAATGGTCAAGAAGCAATGTATCAAGTGGCTGTCAATCCGCCCGACATCATAATTCTGGACCTTATGATGCCAATTATGGATGGCATGGAAGTCTGTAAACTTGTTCGAAAAATTGAAGATACCGCCTCAATTCCGATTATTGTACAAACAGCGATGAATGATAATGAAGAGCGCCTCAAAGCCTTTACGGCTGGAGCCAGTGATTTAATTACCAAGCCCGTAAATGCCCATGAACTTGTAATACGAACCAAGTTACACCTGAAAAATCTCGTCCTCAGCGAAAAACAGGAACACTACAGATGCAGGGTCGCTGAAGAGCTCTCAACCGCTAAAGATGTACAACAGAACCTCTTACCCTCTACCAAATTTTTGGCAGGAATCCGCGAACAAACCAAACTCAACATTTCGTCGTTTTGTCAGCCTTCATCAGAACTCGGAGGTGATTTTTGGGGAACACACCTTCTGGATAATGGTCACGTCGGGTTTTACATGGCTGATTTTTCAGGACATGGCGTGGTGTCGGCGTTAAATACAATTCGCCTTCACACTCTTTTATTTAATGTCAATGAAGCCTGGTTAAGCCCTGACGTTTTGCTCTCCAATATAAACACCAGCCTTTGTGAAATGTTGCCAACAGGTCAATACGCAACAATGCTGCTGGGCGTATTCTCTCCAGAATCAAATCAATTGCAGTATGTCGCTGCAGCGGCGCCTCCCCCCATTTATGGCTGTTGGTCAGATCCGGATAAATACGAATATATCGATACGACTGGGGTTCCACTGGGCATCAGTAAATCAGCAAGTTATGAGATAAACACTATTGCCTTTAACCAAGACAATTTTCTTTTTTGCTTTAGTGATGCGCTGATAGAAACAAAGATGCACAACGGGAATATGCTGGAGGGTGAAGAGCTGATGTCCCTGACAAAAAGCCTTTCAGGAGAAAAGCCAAACCCCGATCTGTTGGATCAGGTTATTGCCGCATTTTTTGAGAATACTGGAAAATCGTTACGGGATGATTTAACTGTACTCTGTTTTGATTATACCACCGGCGCTTAATATTGCCCCACCTAGACACAAAAATCATGAACCAATAGATACAGTTTCTTGGTTATTTACCTATTTCAATAAAGAGTGTTTACCCCATCATTAAAGAGTAATCCGCGCCGTAACTTTGTTACCAGAGCCGTTATAGTTCAACTCAGTAAAGGCCATCATTTTCGCGAGAGCAATTCCTCGACCGTGACTAGCAGTCAGACGCTCATCGTCTATCGTGAGATATTTGCGCCAGTTAAAACCTTGCCCCTCATCTTGAATGGTAAATACAATTTCTTTCTTGGTCCGAGAGAAATTCACTCTTACAATTCTCTCACGATAAGTCGCCATTTCTTGACGTTCTTGTATTTCGTCGAAAAGGCGCCCGGATTCCAGAAGTTCTGATTTTAAATCATATCCTATTTCGAGATTCCCGTGCTCAATAGCATTCTGCAGTAATTCGCTAAGGCCAATAACAACCTGCTCTGCCTTTGGACAAGCAAGAGTGAGCATTGTCGTCAAATTCCGCGCTTCGTCCAAACTCCGTAATTCAAAAGTACCAGAGGTAATAAGGCCAATCGCAGAAGAACGGGTTTCTATCTCATGTAACAAATCACGTACATGATTGAATTGATTTATTGCGGCACATACGACAGAGCTGAGTATTTCAGGATCACATGGCTTTTTCAGGGTGTGAAACCAGTTGTTTACGACGAGTTCCAAAGGAGACTTCCGGTCCGCAGCCTCTGTCATGACAACAACCGGGATTTGCTGAGGCAAAGTCCTTGCTGACCCCAGAACGAGGGATGATTCAGAGAGAATGCCCCGATCAAAAACATCTGATATCAGGATTAATCCAACAGGCGAGGCATTCTTTCCATTACTATCTTTACTCGAAAACAAGATATCATCCGGCGTAAAAGAACTGACGACTTCAAAATTTTTACTCGTAAGCGTTTGTTCAATTTCATGCCGGGTCGTTTCGTCCGGCTCGAGCAATAGTATCCTTGGTTCTGAAAAGTCCATTAATTCCCCCCTGACCTTGCGCGATCATTGGCAGTATTGGAAATAAGTTAATCCTATTTTACGAGTAGGTTCTAAAGAAACGATAAAGAACTCTACTACTTATGATTGCCAAGGCCATTGAGGGGACTTCGAGCTAATTTATTCTCCTCGGGGGAAACGGGCTTTGTCTTCGAGCACATTCAGATCCATATGATTACGCATGTATCTCTCCGAAGCTTTTTGTAGAGGCTGAAAATCCCACGGGAAATATCCGCCATTGCGCAAAGCCTCGTACACAACCCAACGTCGAGCCTGGCTTTCTCTAACCTGCGCATCAAACAATTTCATGTCCCAGCGCAACCGGACCTTTGCCATAAAGCTTTCAACAAGATCTTTATTTTCAACTTTATCGGCTAGATTAATAAGCTCGTTGGGGTCGGCCTCCAGATCAAATAATTGTGGTGGGTCCAGTTCACAATGATTGAATTTGTATCGGCCCTCACGAATGGAAACCAACGGAGAGTATGATCCTTCAGCTGCATATTCCATATAAACTGGGTTTTTGCGCTCTTCGCCGCGCGTTAAGGGCATAAGTGTTTCGCCATCCGTCCACGGTAAAACCTCACTGAGGTCCACCCCCGCAAGATCAGCTAGTGTCGGCACGATATCCAAATTAGAAACTGGTGCTTCGATAAGACCTGTCATCCCATCGGGTATAGATATCATCAATGGCACCCGAGATGACCCTTCAAAGAAGTTCATTTTGAACCAGAGGCCCCTTTCCCCAAGCATATCCCCGTGATCTGAACAGAAGACAACGATGGTATCGTCGCGCATCCGGCAGCGATCAAGCACATCCATAAGTTCGCCGACCTTCTCATCAAGATAAGAAATATTGGCAAAATAAGCTCGGCGAGACCGCCTGACATCTTCAGGGGAGATATCAAAGGCTTCGTAATCATTGGCTTTATAAATACGCTGTGAATGAGCGTCCTGATCATCGTAAGATATTGCTCCAACCGTTGGGTCGAGGTGCTCACAGTCCTCGTAAAGATCCCAAAATTTTCGCCTTGTTACATAGGGGTCGTGTGGGTGGGTGAAACTGACAGTCACGCACCATGGACGTTTTCCTTCACCCGCCTCAGAATCAGTTTCCGAATCAATTTCCCGGGCTAATTGATAGAGCTTTTGTTGCGCATTGAAAGCGACTTCGTCGTCGTACTCCATCTGATTACTAATCTCAGCTACGCCCGCCTCGGTGACAGAGCCAAGATTGTGATACCACCAGTCAATTCGCTCTCCCGGTTTACGGTAATCAGGGGTCCAGCCAAAGTCGGCGGGATAGATATCTGTTGTCAGACGGTCTTCAAAACCGTGCAGTTGGTCTGGTCCGACGAAGTGCATCTTACCGCTTAAGCAGGTGTAATAACCTGCGCGACGCAAATGGTGCGCATAGGTTGGGATATCAGAAGCATATTCTGCTGCGTTGTCATAAACCCGGGTTCTGGACGGTAATTGTCCAGCCATGAAGGAGGCGCGACCAGGGGCGCAAAGCGGGCTGGCGGTATAGTTATTCTTGAAACGAACAGAACGCTCAGAGAGGGCACGTAAATTCGGTGCATGTAGAAAATCAGCTGGGCCATCAGGGAACAAGGTGCCGTTCAACTGATCCACCATAACGATTAGGATATTTGGTTTCTTATTCATCTTTCACACCCTCGAACGCGCCACGTTGGATGTTTTATCCAAGCAATAGCGATTGACCCGTAGCCATAATAAATTTTATCTTCAAGACAATACAGCAACAACACTATGGCTTGTAGCCTAGGAATTGATATGGCTAACATAAATAATATTTACAGCAGAGTTCACAGTCACATCGCTGAGATTCACGCTTTTGACGCGGCAAGTAGGCTCGGAAGCCTAACTAAAGCTGCCCAACACCTCAGGCTAACACAACCTGCCTTAAGTCAGAAAATCAAACGCCTTGAAACTTTTGTTGGGGAACCGCTGTTTCTCCGCCAAAATCGTGGCGTTAAACTTACCGAGGCCGGAATGGCTCTACACAATGCGACACAACAGAGCATCGGCCATATTCAAAGTATTTTCGAGCAGATAGAAGTTCGCAAATCGGTCAAACGCGTTCGTATCAGCACTGATTTTGCTTTTGCTGGTCACTGGCTCATACCAAGACTGGCAAATCTCCGCGATAACTTTCGAGATCTCGATATCCAGGTGGTAACGTCTCAAACTCCCGGTGCGCCTCTCGATATCCAGAGTGACCTCATCATTTCTCTTCAAAAGCCTGATGAGAGCGATAAAAAAAATCATGTCCTTTTTGCCGAAGAGGTCATGGCCATTTGCAGTCCACAATTTTTAAAAAAATACGGACCTATAACTTCTCCAAAAGCCTTATTCAATGTCCCGCTCTTGAACCTGTCGGCCTCACCTGAGGCTCCTTGGCATAATTGGGACAGTTGGTTTTCTCACCTTGGCCTCAAAGAACAAAAGAGTATGGCCTCGATATCTTTCAGCAATTACACCCTGATATTACAGGCTGCCGTCAATCATCAAGGTGTCGCCCTTGGTTGGCACGGTTTAATAAATGAATATATCGATCAGGGATTACTGGTTCCCGCTTGTGAAGAAACCGTCGCAAGCTCCCGCGCCTATACAATGCGCCTCCAAAAGGGGGCAGGCCCCCATGTTCAAAACATCTTTAATTGGATCGTCAAACAATGTTGAGGGTAAAATACTTCCCCTCTCTGCTCTCACAGCTTGTTACCTTGCATCACAAGACCTATATGACATGTTTGAATAGCTAACTGGCTTTGTGGGTTCTATGTCTCTAACACGTCCAAAATCTCCCCTGGGATCTGGGGAGTTTATTGCTCTTATGGCATTTTTGATGTCTCTGGTCGCCTTGTCGATTGATGCCGTCATGCCCGCTTTACCGACGATCGGCCAAGAACTTTCGATTGCAAATGCCAACGATAGTCAACTGATAATTGGAATCATATTTTTTGGGTTGGCTACCGGGCAGATCTTCTTTGGCCCCTTATCCGATAGCGTTGGACGAAAACCCGTTATTTACCTTGGCTTGATCATCTTCATCCTCGGCTCCGTGATATCGGCGCTCGCAAATGACTTTTCCACCATGCTTATTGGCCGCTTATTACAGGGCGTCGGTGCCTCTGGACCTCGAACAATCTCTATTGCTCTCGTCCGTGATCAATATGAAGGTCGGGCCATGGCCCGCATTATGTCCTTTATCATGGCCGTCTTTATTATCGTTCCGACTATAGCCCCTGCCCTGGGCTTATCGATCCTGGTATTTTTTGACTGGCAAGCGATCTTCTATAGTTTCTTTTTATTAGCCTCGATTGTTCTTGTCTGGTTTGCCATCCGCCAACCAGAAACCCTCACCAGTGAAAACCGTATTTCGTTGTCTTTTAGCCACTTTTGGTCGGGGCTTAAAACCATCTTGACCAACAAACAAGCCCTCTCTTATACCCTCGCAGCAGGTATCATTTTTGGTGCCTTTATTGGGTATTTAACGAGCGCCCAACAGATTTTTCAAGACATATACGGCATTACAGAGCTCTTCCCGCTTTACTTCGCGATACTCGCCCTATCCATCGGAGCAGCCTCCCTTACCAACGCCAATCTTGTTATGAAATTTGGCATGAGAAAGCTGTCAAAAATTGCACTAATAACCATGACAGCACTGGCCATCCTTTTTGTTGTGCCTGCAACAATAACTGCTGGCCAACCTCCCTTGTGGGTTTTTATGGGCTTTATGATGCTTAGTTTTTTCTGTGTCGGCATACTATTTGGAAACTTTAATACCCTGGCGATGGAGCCTTTAGGCAAGCTTGCTGGAATGGGTTCCGCTGTTGTCGGATCGCTGACCACTTACATCTGCATGGCTATCGGTATTACAGTTGGCCAGAGTTATGACACGACCATCCTCCCTCTCGTCTATTCCTTTGCTGTTCTGGGCGTAATTTCACTCGGTATTATGTTATGGGTCGAAAAACAGCCTGAGGCGCAACTCACTTAAATTTTCGAGAGCACCATTTAATACCGATTGGTATATTATTTTCCATTGCCCCTTGAAACGACGCAATGATCCCTCCATCTCTACCTAGATAAAAGACAAAGCCAATCCATCAAACTGGATCAAAACGAGGGCATGACACCCTCGCTTACTTTTTTAGGGAAACTGGAAATCAAGATGCTGGACATTTTTTACGCCCCGACACCCAACGGCCACAAGGTCACGCTTCTTTTGGAAGAAATAGGTGTCCCGTACCGAATCACACCGATAAACATTATGAAAGACGACCAGTTCAACCCTGATTATCTAACCATCGCGCCCAATAACAGGATGCCCGCACTGGTAGATCACGCGCCTTCAACGGGTGACAAAGCACTTTCTTTGTTTGAATCAGGGGCAATGCTTGAATACCTGGCTGACAAATATGGCCAGTTCCTTCCCAAAGATGGTGCTGGGCGCTACGAAACCTTGCAATGGCTGCACTGGCAAATGGGTGGTCTGGGCCCGATGGCGGGCCAAAATCATCACTTTGGCCGTTTTGCACCAGAACAAATCCCCTACGCAATAAACCGCTATGTAAAAGAAACCGCCCGTCTTTATGGGGTACTCGACAAACAACTCGAAGGTCGGGACTACATTACCGGGGCCTATTCTATTGCTGATATGGCAGCATACCCTTGGGTGGCCTATTACGAGTGGCAACAGCAAGACATCAACGACTTCCCGAACCTCAAGAAATGGGTTGAACGGATTGCCGCGCGCGAAGCCACTGTCCGTGCCTATGCCAGAGCAGAAGAAGCCTTTGATTGGGACAAAGGCCTGGATGACGTTGGTCTGAAGACTCTTAAAGAGGCTGTTGCGGCCCTTCTCTAAGAGAAATTCTAACAAGTTCAAGAACAAACAAAGCCCTGTCTTCGATTAAGACAGGGCTTTGTTGTTATAAATATTAAGGGCCGTTGGTATTAGTCCGCCCTTACCGCATAACGACCAGATCCCGTAAAGAGAAGGACGACAGCTGTTAGCAGGAAGAACCCCTGGAGCTCAAGCTGCCAACCACCCTGCTTGGTGAGTAGGAATAGCTGATCGGTATGCATTAACATGATGGCAAAGACCATGTTGGCGATGACCAACAGCGCTCCGAGGCGCGAATATAAACCTAGGATGATTAAGATCGGTGCCACGACCTCTCCGACTAAAACACCATAAGCAACAAATTCAGGCAATCCCATTGCAACGAGTTTGCCGCCAATAAATTCTATAGAACCCCCAAGGTTACTCAATTTATTGAGACCATGAAGGAATATCATGCCGCCAAGAGTTAGACGTAAGATTAAAAGGCCCAAGGCCGTATTATGAAATATGTTCAACATTGCTTTCCCCAAGCTTGTTTCGCTCTGCAAACAGGATGATTACACAAAGACTAACAAAATCCAAATCTTCAATAATTTCAGTGCTATCTAGATATCATTTCATGGGGTGTATGTGTAAAAATGGGCCCGGTCACTTAAGACCAAGCCCATTTATTTATTCAATAACCGTTAAGTTAATCCGAATTATTCACGTACCACTAACACAGAACACTTTGCATGGCGCACAACGCGTGCGGCGTTTGGACCAAGCAAATAATCTTCCATGCGTGGGCGATGCGCCCCCATGATAATCACATCTGACTTAATCTCTTCAGAAACCCGAAGGATTTCTTCATACGCACTTCCGTGGCCAATGATATGCTGAACCTTGATATCATCTGGAATATGCTGATCGACAAAATCATGTAAGGCTTTATTAGCGCCCTTCATCACCTGCTCTTCATGATCTATGGGAAAGAAAGAGCTGACGATACTGCTGCCAAAATTTGGCACGACAGTCATGATATGTAGAGTTGACCCAAAAGCCTTGGCATGTTCGATCGCCACCGGAAGCGCTTTATCCCAGCTATCGTCATGCTGCAGATCGACTGCTAACAGGATATGTTTAAACATCTTTTTATTCTCCTTTAAGCAGTTGCTGGTTGAGCAAGAGGATCGCGACGACGACGACGTTGAAGCATCACGATCAGACCCAAGAGCATCAGGGCAGGAATATAAAACAGCTGCTTAGCAGGACGCTCCGCTGGGACCCCAACCGAGGCAATAACCTGATCGAAATCAAACCCTGCCTTTTCAGCTGCGCTATCAAAACCGACACCATCAACCATAAAGCTACCGTCTTGTTCAATAAGCTCAAGACCATAACCTTCCAGACGCTCTACACCAGTCGCTTCATCACCCACAGTAACAAGCATGGTTAGAGTAATGGCATCACCTACATCATCAGTACCATTGATCAGAACACGCAATTCATCACCAGGATTAACATCAGCCATGGCTTGAACCAGTTGAGCACCACCACGTTCTTCATATGGCGCCACCACGTAGTCCAGCCAAAACCCAGGTCGGAAGAGAGTGAAAGCAATTAGAAGCATTGCCGCCGATTCCCACAGCTTGGATTTAGCAAGGAAGAACCCTTGTGAACCAGCTGTGAAGATCAACATCGCGGCCGTCGCAATGATAAAGATAAATACCCCCTCCAAAGGCGTGACATCAATCAAGAGAAGATCGGTGTTAAAAATGAAGAGGAACGGAAGTAATGCCGTACGCAGGGAATAGAAGAATGCGACAAATCCTGTACGGATCGGATCACCACCAGAAATTGCCGCCGCCGCAAAGGAGGCAAGCCCCACCGGAGGCGTCACATCCGCCATTATCCCGAAGTAAAACACAAACATATGTACCGCGATAAGCGGAACAATTAATCCGTTCTGCTGACCAAGGGCAACAATAACGGGCGCCAAGAGTGATGACACCACAATATAGTTCGCTGTTGTCGGCAATCCCATACCCAAGATCAAGCTGAGAATAGCTGTCCAGAACAGGATAAGCATAATATGGCCGAGAGATAAAAACTCGACCAATGCAGCCAATTTGCCACCAACACCTGTTTGATCAACCGCTCCAACGATAATACCCGCTGCCGCTGTCGCAATGCCGATACCGATCATGTTGCGACCACCTGCAATCATCCCCTCAACGAGTTCATCCAGACCACGTTTCATGGTTCCGGTTTTGGCTTCGTGGCGGAAAATCGCAAAAAGGTAACGCTGGGTGAGAAGGATAAACAGCATCAAAGCAGTTGCCCAGAAAGCGGACAAGCTCGGCGAAAGACGCTCCACCATTAAACACCAAATCAAAACGACCACAGGTAAAAGAAAGTGCAGGCCAGACTTTAGGGTCGGCCCAACTTCAGGCAGTTTTAAGATAGGTTGATTAGGATCATCAACTTCTAGGTCAGGATAACTGGAGCTAAACTTTGCCAAGAAAACATAAGCAATCAGAACAAGGCCCCCGACAACCCATGGCGTTAACTCCTTACCTGCCATATCCTGAATAAGATTAATCAAGAAGAACAAACCAAACGAGCCGATAACCATGTTACCAAGAACAACAGCTCCTGTAGAAATTGTTCGGGCGTAAGTTGTTTCACTCGAACTACTCTTTAAGGCTTTTATGACCACAAACTGGACGACCAAAATTCCTAAAACAGCCCCAAGACGTGCTGCGGTGCTTTCGAGGATGTGGTAAGCATCAGAGGCGTAAGAAAGCCCTCCAGCCAAGGCGAAAATACCTGCAAGAGTGATCCCCCAAGAAATGAGGACATCCTTGCCAGATTTTCTATATCCTGTGCGCGTCAAGCCCTTCATGTGCAATTTTTGCGCTTCGAGGTGAACGATATATACCAAAGCAATGTAAGATATAATCGCAGGCAAAAAGGCGTGCTTAACAACTTCAAAATAAGGAATATTGACATATTCCACCATCAAGAAGGCAGCAGCCCCCATCACAGGTGGCATAATCTGGCCGTTCACAGAAGAAGCAACTTCAACCGCGCCAGCCTTTTCAGAACTAAAGCCAACCCTTTTCATCATCGGAATTGTGAAGGTACCAGTTGTCACAACGTTCGCAATTGAAGAGCCTGAAATCAGCCCTGTCATACCAGATGCAACGACAGCCGCTTTGGCAGGACCACCACTAAAGTGCCCCATCAAGGAGAATGCAACTTTGATAAAGTAGTTACCTGCACCAGCACGATCGAGCAGAGCACCAAAAAGTACAAAGAGGAAAACGAGATCAGTAGACACACCCAGAGCAATACCAAAGACACCATTAGAGGATGTCCATTGCTGATCAACCGTTCCGCCAAAGGACGATCCCTTCCAGGCGATTAGATCAGGTGCGTATGGACCAAAGAACGTATAGCCGAGGAATACCATCGCCACGACCATAAGAGGGGGGCCGAGAGCTCTTCTAGTTGCTTCAAGAAGCAAAACCATCCCAATGACCGCAACCACAATATCAAAATCATTCGGACTACCTGGGCGGTCTGAAAGACGTGTGCCTGCAATACTTTTTATCAGGGCTGTATCTGCCATAAAGAGATACAGAGCACATAGACTACCAACAACAGCAAAAACCCAGTCGGAAATAGGAATATTACGACGTGGAGAATTTTTAAACGCTGGATAGGCGAGGAATGCCAAAAACACTGCAAAAGCGAGGTGGATTGGGCGCGCTTCTCGACCAGAAAAGGCTCCCCAACCGATGGTATAAGGAAGTGGGGAAGCTATCCAAACCTGAAATATCGACCAGATTAATGTTGTTGCCGCCATTAACATAATAATTTTTTGATTAGATGGTATTCGACCACCCGTATCTGTCGAAGCGACGAGGTCTTGTAGTTCCTCATCACTAAGCTTTGTACTTTCAGAATTTTCTGATGCCATACCCCATATCCCTGTTATCTGCATCTAAAGCTGATCACACGGTACCCTTGGTTATTTTTTAGATTTTTATCCGTACATTATGACCTTGAGATCATCGCACGAATTTCAATTTATAAAGGCAGCCGATATACAATTAGAGAAAGGGCGGGAGAGCAAAAGCCTTCCCGCCCTTCATTTCATACCGCTGATTACATCCAGCCGCGTTCTTTGTAGTAACGAACAGCGCCTTCATGTAGTGGAGCGGACAGATTTTTTACAATCATGTCTTTTTCCTGCAGGTTAGCAAATGCAGGGTGCATTTTCTTGAAGCGTTTGAAATTTTCAAAAACAGCTTTGACCATTTCGTAAACAACTTCATCAGAAACAGCAGTGGAACTTACAAAAGTAGCACCAACGCCAAAAGTAGTTACATCATCAGGGTTACCAGTATATGTACCGCCTTTAATTGCAGTCATATCGTAGAAGGCATTGTCAGAAGCAAGCTTCTGAATAACACCATTATCAACAGTAATCAGGTTTGATTCACAAGAAGTGGTTGCTTCTTTGATGGTACCACTTGGGTGGCCAACAGTGAAAACAATCGCATCAACTTTGCCATCACAAAGAGCCGCAGCCTGTTCGGAAGATTTAAGCTCAGACGCCAGAGCGAAATCGCCCATTGCCCAACCCATCTTCTCCATCACAACTTCCATAGTTGCGCGAGCACCAGAACCTGGGTTACCCACGTTTACTTTTTTGCCCTTCAAATCATCAAACGTTTTGATACCTGAATCAGAACGAGCTACAACCGTGAAAGGCTCTGGGTGTACAGAGAACACAGCACGTAATTCTTTGTAAGCACCCTCTGGGAATTTATCATCACGTGTACCGTTGTAACCATGGTACTGCCAATCAGACTGAGCAACACCCAAGTCGATATCACCAGCACGCATTGCGTTGATGTTAGCAACAGAACCACCAGTTTTATGGGTACAGTTGATGCCGTGATCGCTTGAACCTTTGTTTACCAAACGGCAGATAGCACCGCCTACTTGGTAATAAACACCTGTTTGGCCGCCAGTACCAATAACAACGTGTTGTGTGTCAGCCGCAATTGCTGCAGTCGACGCCATTAAGGCTGCCCCTGCAACGGCTGTAATTGCCAATTTTTTAATAAACATGCCTACTCCTTAATTTTTTATTCTTTATCATTTAGTGCAACGTGCGGTTTTCAGCTTTCAAGCCGTATCCCCACCCGGTCATATTCATGTGCCGAACCACAAACGAATACTTTCATAGCAATCTTTCAACAGACGGCTAATTATTTTCCCATTCGAATGACCTTATTAAGGAAGTCAATTCATCAAGGCTTTCCCGAGAAAACACCCGAGAATCTAATTATTTCCTGACATGGAGAGTTTGAAGAAGCAAAAGAAGCTGAAACCTTTAGACCTCAACTTCTAAACAAAAGCCCTATGATCCGGAAGTCTCTCCCTTTTCGAATCAGCTTTCGTTTCATGCGTTTAGGCTAAGTTAAACCATACGCATTTTTATTGCTATAATCTTTTCATCCCTGTCAGGCAGGCTGCTTATCGAGCCTTTACCACCTGCATGGTCGCGTATGTAATTTTTTTCGTCAACAGATAACATTTGTTCTTTTTCTCAAGACTTGTTTAGACAACTTCACTGAAACCCAGATTCCCTTCGTTCCATTAAAGTCAAGGAAATCAGGACTTCCAAAAGACATTTGTCTCTTTCCGATACTGATTAAACCTTTGAATTCTTTGCTTAGTATCAGGCGCCCCTTTTTCAACCACAGCTGTAAGAAGCCACTCTGAAAGAGCGAAAAAACCCACAAAACTATCAAAGCCAACAAAGCCATCAAAATTGCGCGGCGTACCTACCGGGGCAATTAAGGTAATATCAGGTTTCAGAGGCAGTGAATTTGCGGTGCTATCCGACATCAAGATCAGTTTTGCCCCTCGGGATTTAGCAATTTTACAGGCTTCTATGGTCTCTCGAGAAAATGGTGTAATTGAAACGGCCAGCACCAAATCATCTTCTTCGACATTCAAGATCTCATCGACCGGAGAATTTGCATGCCCCGGAGCAACGATAAGGTTTGGCAACGCCATGCGGCCAACGTAATTCAGATAGTGAACCAGGGTATAAGGTGCGCGGGTACCCATTAAATAGACACTTTTTGCCTTCAGGATAAGATCAGCCGCTTCGTCAATTACTTCAGCTTCATTCTGCCTTAAGGCCTCAGTAACATTACCAATAACACTTGTTACGGTATCTGCGCGTATCTGCTCGATACCTCCACGATCATATAGTTCGTTGATCCACTGGCTGGTACTGGCGTTAGAGGCATTGGTGGTCAGAGCCGCTCTAAAAGGCGCCCGAAGTTGATTGTAACTTTCGAACCCCAACTTTTGGGCGAGACGCACGAGCGTATTTGTACTCACCCCCGTTGCTGTCGCACTATCTCGAATAGACTTCATACCAAATTCGGCGGGGTTATCGATGATATACATTGCTATTCTGCGCAAGCTTTTTGGGTAAGAATTAAGCTCTCGCGTAAGCTGTTCCACAATGCGTGTCTTATCAACAATGCTCACGTCAGCGCCTCATTTCACGTTCAAAAAACAATAACAAATGTTATTATATTTCCAATATTGACACAAACGATATTTTATCGAACTCTACTTCAAACAAAAAAATCTTTTAAGCTCTATCACAGACAAGTTGCTATTTAAGGCACAAGTCTCCCGGAGAGAAAAATGGGACACGTATTTCCGCGCCACTCTAAATCAAAGCTCCCAACTGCTGTTGCAGGTGACGGCTGTTACATTGCTGATCAAAATGGCAAACGGTACTTAGATGCCTGCTGCGGCGCTGCGGTATCGTGTCTCGGTCATTCGGATCAGATCGTTCAAAAAGCCATAAAGTCACAAACGGATAAGTTATCTTTTGCCCATTCTGGTTTTTTCACCAGTGACCCAGCTGAAGAGCTTGCCGACCTGCTGATCGCGAATGCCCCTGAAGGTATCGATAGAGTTTACTTTGTTTCAGGTGGATCAGAAGCCGTTGAAGCAGCCCTCAAACTCGCCCGGCAATACCACCTTGAACGTGGGGACGACCAGCGTTCTCACGTTATCGCCCGCTGGCAGAGCTATCATGGCAATACGATTGGGGCGCTTTCCGCAGGTGGTAACAAATGGCGTCGCGAACCCTTCATGCCGATGCTCGTCCCCATGTCCCATATTGATCCCTGTTATCCTTACAGAGATCAATATGAAGGCGAAAGCGATGAAGATTACGGCCTCAGAGCTGCGAACCGTCTCGAAGAAGAAATCCTCAAGGTTGGCGCAAAAAACGTATCAGCCTTTATTTGTGAACCCGTTGTTGGAGCCACCATGGGGGCGGTTGCTGCCGCACCGGGATACCTAAAACGCATCCGGGAAATCTGTGATCAATATGGGGTTTTACTCATTCTAGATGAGGTCATGTGTGGCATGGGCCGCACAGGAACGCTCTTTGCCTGTGAACACGATGAAGTAGCTCCAGACATTATCTGTATTGCCAAAGGTCTTGGTGCGGGCTACCAGCCGATTGGGGCCATGCTCTGTAGCAAAAAAATCTATAGCGCGATAGAAAATGGTTCCGGCTTTTTCCAACACGGACACACCTATCAGGCGCACCCAACAGCCTGCGCCGCTGGATTAGCTGTTCTCACGACAATGCTGGAACGTGATCTACTTACAAACGTTAGACACCGTTCAGATCAACTAATGACCGCCCTCACTGATGCGTTCGGCCAGCACCCTCATGTCGGTGATATCCGAGGTCGCGGTCTCTTCATTGCGCTTGAGCTTGTCAAAGACCGGGATACCAAAGAACCATTTGACCCCGCCCTTGCTATACACGCCCGTATCAAAAAAGCAGCCTTTGAATTAGGCCTGATGTGCTACCCGATGCCAGGAACCATCGACGGTAAAAACGGCGACCATATCCTTCTAGCGCCCCCCTTCATCATCGAAGATCAGCACATAGATGAGATTGTTGAAAAACTCTCGCAATCATTCGCGATGCTCGATGAACTTAGTGTTGCTAATTAAACGAGACAAAACCCCAGAGATTTGACCAATGACGCCGACAATCATTATGGCCGCGCCAAACGGCGCACGAAAAACTAGGGACGATCACCCAAATCTTCCTGTTACTGTTGAGCAAATCATCGAAGAGTCTATTGCTTGCAATTGTGCGGGTGCCGCCATGGCTCATCTACACGTTCGAGATCAAACTCAAACACATGTTCTCGATGCGGGCCTTTACAGGGAAGTGCTTGCTGGAATAAATGAGACCATTGGTGATGACCTACTGGTTCAAATAACCACTGAAGCAGTAGGGCGTTATACACCGCAAGAACAAGTAGCTTGCGTAAAAGGCGTGATGCCAGAAGCTGTAAGTGTAGCCTTAAAAGAAATGATGCCCTCGGGTGAGGAAGCTCATGGATCAAATTTTTATCATTGGGCAAATGAATCTGGCATCCATGTTCAACATATACTCTATGATCGTGATGACCTGATCCGGTTTTTAAGCTTTGTTGAAAATAAAAAAATCCCCGTCAGCCACCCCTCTCTGCTTTTTGTGCTCGGACGGTATGCCAGCGATAGTCTTGGCAAGGTCGACGAGCTATCTCCCTTTATCCAATTAAAGGATAAACAGAAAACAACCGATCTTGGACCCTGGTTTGTCTGTGCCTTTGGTCAAAGTGAAGCCGATTGTATCGCAGAGGCAATCAAACAAGGCGGTCACGCCCGGGTTGGCTTTGAAAATAATAGCCTCCTCAGAACGGGGGACGAAGCTGATTCAACGGCTCAAATCATTGCTCAAACCCGAGATGAAATTCTTAGCATGGGGAAAACGGTCGCCACAGCTCACGATGCTCGTAAGCTGCTGGGTATCGGCCAAGGAAATTAAGAGGCTTCCAACTCCATAAAACGAACTGGAAGCCTTCTATAATTTTAACTTACTTTAGCTGCAATAGATGCAATGCCATCTCTCGCCGCTTCGATGATAATGTCTGCTTCTTCACGGGTCATGCAAAGTGGTGGAGCGAAGCCCAAAATATCACCCTGTGGCATAGCACGCGCGATAACCTTACTGCGTTCGAGAAGGGCAGCTGAAATCTGCGGCCCAATTTTCTCAGACGGATCAAAGAAAGTCCGCGTATCCCGGTCTTTCACAAATTCAACAGCAGAAAGAATGCCTTCACCTCTGATATCCCCAACAATAGATATATCTGAAAGTGCATTTTTAAGACCTTCATTAAAGTAGGCACCCATTTCTTTGGCGTTTGAAACCAAGCCCATTTCATCAATAAGCTTAAGATTAGCCACTCCCGCTGCCGCGCCGATAGGGTGCGCAGAGTACGTCCAACCATGACCGATTGGGCCAAGCTTATCGGTGCCCTCTTCCAATACTTTCCAGACTTTATCTGACACGATGGAGCCGGAAAGTGGTGCGTAAGCAGAGGTCAGGCCTTTGGCGATGGTGATAATATCAGGCTCAAGACCATAATGCTCGGAACCAAACATGGATCCGAGACGCCCAAACCCGGTTACGACTTCATCCGCAATGAGCAGTATGTCGTACTTTTTAAGAACAGTCTGAATCGCAGTCCAATATCCTTCTGGCGGTGGCACAATGCCACCAGTCCCCAAAACAGGTTCCCCGATAAAAGCCGCGATAGTGTCTGCGCCTTCTTTTGCAATCAACTCTTCAAGACTGTCGACGCACTGCTGAACAAACTGTGCTTCAGACTGATCGAGATTTTCACGGCGGAAATAATACGGCGCATCCGTGTGCACGACTTGCGATAGCGGTAAATCGAACTTGTTATGAAACAATTCCAATCCCGTTAAAGATCCAGTCATCAAACCCGAGCCGTGATAGCCACGCCAGCGCGAAATAATCTTCTTTTTCTTTGGACGATCAAGCACGTTGTTGTAGTACCAAACCAGCTTGATGTTGGTTTCATTCGCATCTGAACCTGAAAGGCCAAAATAAACTTTCGACATATTGGCCGGAGCGCGATCAATGATCATCTTAGCCAGAGTAATCGACGCTTCAGTGCCATGGCCCACATACGAGTGATAATAAGCGAGTTCTTTGGCTTGAGCTGCGATTGCATCAGCCACTTCATCGCGACCATAACCAATATTTACGCAATAAAGGCCAGCAAAAGCATCCAGAGTTTCATTGCCATTGCTGTCTTTTATATAGAGCCCCTTGCCACCCGTAATCACCCGATTTTGGATATCACCACGGGCAAATTGAGCAAGGTGTGTGGAGGGATGGAAAAAATTATCGCGATCCCATTCAGCTAATTGATCATTTCTCAGCATAGTATTTTCCTTAAAAACTTACGGTCACGCGTAATCGCGGCAAACGTATTTAATTTCTGTAAAAGCTTCCAAGCCTTGGCGCGCACCTTCACGGCCGAGACCTGATTGTTTCATTCCACCAAAGGGGATCGGTGCTCCCGTTACCTTCGTGCGATTGATTGCCACCATGCCGTATTGCAAAGCTCGGCTGGCGGTGTAAATCCGCTTTGGATCACGGGTATGGACATAAGCTACAAGCCCATAGTCAGAATCATTCGCTTTGGCGATAATGTCGTCTTCAGCATCAAAAGGAGCGAGACAAGCCACAGGACCAAAGGTTTCTTCTTCGAAGATTACAGCATTGGCGGGGACATCACCCAATACCGTTGGTTTATAGAATAAAGGCCCCAAAGGATCGCGCTCCCCACCCATCAAGAGTTTGGCACCTTTACCTAAAGCATCCGCAACATGCGCTTCTTGTTTGAGCATGGCATTTTCGTTCATCAACGGCCCAAGGTCGGGATCATCCAACCCTCGACCAAGAGACAACTCTTTCGTGGCTGCAACAAACTTCCGTGTGAACTCTTCATAGATCGGCTGCTCGATATACATTCGATTTGCCGCGAGACAATCCTGACCAGAGGTCGCGAACTTGGCTGATATTGCACACTTCACTGCGTGATCTATATCCGCGTCGGCAAAGACAATAAAAGGCGCATGTCCACCAAGTTCCAAAACCAAACGCTTTATGGAATAAGAGGATTGTCGATAGAGCAATCGCCCAATCTCGGTTGAACCCGTGAAAGAGAGCACCCTAACCCGTTTATCTTCAGTCCAAGACGCAACTACCTCATCCGGCTCGCCGGTTACGACGTTAAAAATGCCAGGTGGGAATCCTGCGCGCTCGCCCAATTCAGCTAAGGCCGTTGCAGAAAACGGTGTTTCTTTGGAAGGATGCACCACACAAGTACATCCCGCAGCTAATGCCGCAGCAGCTTTTCGCGTGATCATCGCGCAAGGAAAGTTCCAAGGCGTAATCAAAGCGGCCACTCCCGAAGGCTCTCGCCAAACCTCGACTTCTCCTCCCGACATATGGGAGGTTACATTTTCGATATTAGGGCGTTTAGCTTCTTCGGCATAAAATTCAATAAAATCTGCTGCATAATCAATTTCCCCCCTCGATTCAGAGATCGGTTTGCCTTGTTCAAGGGTCATAAGAAACGCGAGATCTTCCCGGTGCTCTTTTAGAAGTTCAAACCAGCGACGGAGGATAGCAGACCGTTCTTGAGGTAATAATGCAGCCCAAGATGGGAAGGCGTCCTGAGCTGCATCAACGGCTCTCGCACTTTCCACGCCAGACATAGCGGGAACACTGCCAAGAGTTAGTTGGTTAGATGGATCCGTAACAGTGATTTGCCGCCCAGAGGTCGCATCACACCATTGGCCGTTGATATAACTAAATTCTTTCAACAAACGAGGATCTTTCAAATGTATGAAAGCATCCGAGCGCTTTTTTTCATTGTTCGTGCAGGACATGGGCTAGCCTTTGTTAATTACCAGCCCATAATGCAAAACTTATTCAAGAAGGTGTGTCTAAAGAAGAAGGCATATTTAGAAAAGCTATCGCTTTAAAAAGAGATAGCAGCAGTTTCATCTACTCCTCAGGCTTTTCGCCTTCGAACAACAAATCTATCGGCAAGGCCGTTTCCTGCTTAACCGGTTTTGTGACCACATAAGTAAAGTAACGTCGAAGGCCAATCTTTGATTCTAGCATCCGGTCAACAAGCCTTTGATAGCCATCCACATCTTTAGTAACAATCTTCAGGATGTAATCTAACCCGCCACCAACAGCCCAACATTCCAATATCTCTGGAATGTTTTGTACCGCTGCTTCGAATTTTTCAAAATCCTCAGCTCGATGACTATCCAGCTCGGCTTCCATTAAAACCGTGGAAAACGTAGAGAAGGCCTTCACAGAAAGCCGGGCTTCGTAAGCTTCAATCAACCCTGACTGTTCCAAACGCTGTAGTCTAGCCCAGCAAGGGGTTGGCGATAAGTTTACCCGTTCTGCCAAAGCAGCTTTTGTGATCCGGCCTTCTTTTTGTAAAATTTTCAAGATCGCGATATCACGATCATCTAAACGAAGCCCAGCTGCACGCATGTAATGACCTAACTAAAATTCTGGTTTATTGCGCCTGATGTTTGGCTAGATCATGCAAGAAAGAGAGACAACGCTCAAGCTCCGAAATTTCAATGTATTCATCTGGTTTGTGCGCCTGCTCTATTGAACCCGGGCCAAAGACCACGGTTGAGAGCCCGACTTTCTCAAAATGCCCCGCGTCAGTCCCAAAGGAAACCACCTCGCTAACATTGCTGCCGGTGACCTGACGGATTAAAGTCACCGCAGGCGAATCATCCAAAGCCAATAGAGGCGGGATATCGGCCAGAACCAAAGTTCGAATATCTGCTTCAGGAAAAACAGCCTGCATTTCTGGTACGAGAACATTATCGGCGTAATCTCTAATCTTGTCTAAAATTGCATACCCATCATCGCCTGGTATCGGTCTGATCTCCCAATTGATGGCACAACTTTTTGCCGTGATATTCGTCGCAATACCACCCTCAATCTGACCAACATTGCAAGTGGAATAAGGCGGTTCAAAAGGAGAACCCTCAACAGGACTTGCTGCGAGTTCTGCCCCAACCTCAAGAATTTTCGAAATGAAGCGTGCAGAAAATTCGACTGCATTGACCCCTTTTCTCGGGTCAGAAGAATGCACTTCGAGGCCATAAAATTCAGTCCGAAGCTCAAATCCCGCTTTGTGACCCGTCACCAACTGCATATTTGTCGGCTCACCCACGATCACAACTGACGGGGTTATGGTTTTGGACATAATATCCTCTGCCAAAACAGGGGCACCAAACCCCCCGATTTCTTCGTCATAACAAAAAGAAAGGTGCACAGGACGTTTAAGATCATAAGATTTAAACGCTGGAACCATTGCAAGAGTACAAGCAAGAAATCCCTTCATATCCACGGAGCCACGGCCATAGAGGCGATTGTTCCGCTCGATCAAAGAGAAAGGATTTTCAGTCCATGGCTGGCCTTTAACAGGTACCACATCTGTGTGGCCATTAAGAACGACGCCGCCATCAACTTCAGGGCCAACCGTCGCATAGAGATTGGCGCGCTCACCTGTTTCATCATAGCTGATCGATGACGAGATCCCGTGCTCTTTAAGATACCCTTCGATATAGGCAATCATATCAAGGTTAGAGAGTGCCGACAGGCTCTCAAAAGCAACAAGACGGGTGAGGATTTCTTTAGTCGAGATCAGAATATTCGTCATTAAATGATAACCAGTTCCCGTGGTACGTTAGAAAGTAATTCAGGGCCACGTTCACCAATAACAATACTTTCTGTAATCTCCAATCCCCAATCGTCAAGCCAGAGCCCGGTCATGAAATGAAAAGTCATTCCCGGCTTCATGACGGTCTTGTCTCCACTGCGCAGGCTCATGGTGTGCTCGCCCCAATCAGGGGGATACGAAAGACCGATCGAATAGCCCGTACGACTGTCTTTAATTATGCCATGTTTTTTCAAAACCGCGAAAAAAGCATTGGCAATGTCTTCACAGAAATTCCCCGCTTTTGCCTGTTCAAGGCCCGCTTCCATACCTTCCAGTACAGCCTTCTCACTATCGAGAAACTTCTGATCCGGCTTGCCCAAAAAGACTGTGCGTGACAGGGGGCAGTGATAGCGTTTGTATACACCCGCAATCTCAAAGAAAGTACCCTCGCCTGATACCATAGGCTTGTCATTCCAGGTCAGGTGTGAGGCCGAAGCGTCTGCGCCAGACGGCAACAGCGGAACAATCGCTGGATAGTCGCCACCATATTCCGGGATCCCGCGTAACCCCGCATCGTAAATCTCAGCGACCAATTCGTTTTTTCGCAAACCGGGACGCACGGTTTCTCGGATGCGTTCGTGCATCACTTCGACGATTTTTCCAGCCTTGCGCATGTAATCCAACTCACGCTCGGACTTTACTGATCGCTGCCAATGGACAAGGTTTTGGCAGTCTTTGAAAGTGGCGTTGGGTAAGTTTTTTGTCAGGGAAGCAAAGGCCGCCGCGGAGAAATAGTAGTTATCCATTTCAACACCGATGGTGTCTTTACCAAGCCCTTTGTCGACCATGACTTGGGACAGAAAATCCATCGGATGGCGTTCGGTCGATTGTACGTAATGATCCGGGTAGTCGATGATATTATCATGAGAGAGATAAGTGGTGCGCTTGGCCCCGTTGGCATCAATACCGCGGCCATACCAAATCGGTTCGCCCTCTAAGGTCACGATCACGCATTGATGGACATAGAAAGACCAACCGTCATACCCGGTCAGCCAAGCCATATTGGCAGGGTCCGTAACAATCAGACTATCAAGGCCTGCTGATTGCATCGCACGACGGGTCTTGGTCAATCGCTCGGCATATTCCGCGCGTGTGAAGTTCAGCTCAACTTCTGTTGTATAATTCTCTGATAAAGAAGACATCTCACCCTCCAATACGTTCACACAAATACACACTCTGTTCTTTGGCATAGTGGCACAAGATTTTTGGATAGATCATCTAAAGACGGAAGCAAAAAGAGAAAAATTATCGCTTACCCTTTATTATTAAGTGATGTTTAATTTTATCGACGGCCTAGATAGGAAAAGCCCCCTCGTCAGGAACTATAACAATATGGGCTTGCGAAGCGCCCTGACGGATTTTACGCAACGGACTATACTCTTCAGAATTATACCACCGTAAAGCATCTACCTTATCGGGAAACTGCAACACAACCATGCGGTCATAATCTGCCGTTCCTTCAAGTGTTTCAAAACTACCGTTGCGTAAAAGATACTGGCCACCATATTTCAGCACCGTCTCTGGTGCTTTGGCCATATACCCTGACATGGTGGCAGCATCTTCGATCGATACACGGGAAATTATATAGGCGGCCATCTCTTTTCTCCTGCTAATGAGATCATATGATAAGGAGCTTATTTTTCTCCACCTCTTTTGATCATAGGTAGATTAAGGTCGTTTCTTTGCGCGCAATCGATAGCAATGTCATAGCCCGCATCCGCATGACGCATCACACCTGTCGCCGGATCATTCCAAAGGGTACGCTCGATATATTCGTCGGCTTCCAGACTACCATCAGCTAATAGTGCTATGCCTGAATGTTGGGAATAGCCCATTCCCATACCACCGCCGTGATGGAAAGACACCCAGGTCGCCCCATTAGAGGCATTCAACATGGCATTGAGGATCGGCCAATCGGAAATAGCATCCGATCCATCTTGCATGCCTTCGGTCTCGCGGTTCGGACTAGCAACAGAACCAGAATCCATATGGTCACGACCGATCACAATTGGAGCACTCAATTCACCATTTCGGACCATCTCGTTAAAAGCCAGCCCGAGACGATGACGGTCCCCGAGACCGACCCAACAGATACGTGCGGGAAGCCCTTGGAACTGGATATGCTCACGGGCTTTATCCAGCCAAGTATGAAGAAACTTATCGTCGGGCAGAAGCTCACGAACTTTTTGATCTGTTTTGTAGATATCCTCAGGATCGCCAGAGAGAGCCACCCAACGGAAAGGACCTTTACCCTCACAAAAGAGAGGTCGAACGTAAGCCTCAACAAAGCCCGGGAAGCCAAAAGAATTTTCTGCGCCAGCCTCTTCAGCCATACCGCGAAGATTGTTGCCGTACTCCAAAACAATCGAGCCCTTTGCCTTGAACTCCAGCATCAATTCAACGTGTCTTACCATAGATTTTTTGGCTTCCGTTGTAACTTTCTCTGGATCGCGTTCTTGCAGATCTAACCATTGCTCTACACTCCACCCTTGGGGTAAATATCCATAAACGGGATCGTGTGCAGAGGTCTGGTCGGTAAGGACATCCGGCACCAAATTACGCCTCTTCATCTCCTCAAGAACATCAACAACGTTACCTAAAAGTCCTACCGAAAGCGTCTTGCCTTGCTTATTTGCTTCCTCAATTTGCACCAGAGCATCATCGAGATTATCAGCGCAACTATCCATATAACGAGACTTCAAGCGAAACTCGATCTTACTTGGCTGACACTCAACCACGATGGCACTGTATCCAGCCATAGTCGCGGCAAGGGGTTGGGCACCGCCCATACCACCGAGACCACCGGTTACAACAAGTTTACCCGTGGGATTGCCGTTGAAATGCCGACGTCCTATTTCAGAAAATGTCTCGAAGGTTCCCTGAACAATTCCCTGACTTCCGATATAAATCCAAGACCCCGCCGTCATCTGGCCATACATGGTCAAACCCATCCGGTCGAGTTCATTGAACTTCTCCCACGTCGCCCACTGCGGGACGAGATTACCGTTGGCGATCAACACGCGTGGGGCTCTATCATGGGTCTTAAACACCCCCACAGGCTTTCCAGATTGAATTAAGAGTGTTTCATCCTTTTCCAATTGTTTGAGCTGCTTTTCAATTTCGTCAAAGCACTCCCAATTTCGCGCCGCCTTGCCAATTCCGCCATAAACCACCAGATCCTCAGGTCGCTCTGCAACATCGGGATCAAGGTTGTTCATTAACAACCTCAAAGGTGCCTCTGCCTGCCAGTTTTTAGCATTGAGTTTGGTCCCTCGTGGAGAACGAACTACACGGGTATTATGAACGGTGGAGGTCATATAATTTCCTACTAAATTACTTTTCTGTCACGCAAATCTGCGATCTTCTGATCACTTAGCCCCATCACGACCTTTAAGACGTCAGTGGTATTTTCGCCAAGTTTAGGTATTTTTTTATTCTCGCCGAGAGTTTCCTGACCTGAAAATTTCACGGGTTGCGGCACCAGCGGGACTGCCCCAAAGTCGCTGTGATGGCCAGTCTCAACCATGTTACGAGCCACGACGTGATCTGATTCAGTAAGTTGCTGAAGATCCCATACGGGTGCAGCGGGGATCCGGGTTTCATGAAGACTAAGAATCAACGGCTCCCGACGTTGTGACATCGTCCAATCACTGATGATCTGACGGAGTTCTCCTTCGTGCTGATTACGCGCATCATTGGTCACAAAACGCTCATCATTCGCCAAATCAGGCTGCCCCATAAGCTTACAGAGTTCGCGGAAAGCTCCTTGGGAGAAGCAAACCATAACAATGTCACCTTCTAAAGTTGGGAAGCTATCAACTGGATAAGTTACAGGATGGCGGTTTCCAACAGGTCGAGGCGTATCACCAGAATACAGCTGTCGTGCCAATCCCGTGAGTTGCATCGACATCATACTATCAAGCATTGCCACATCCAGACTTCTGGCCGTACCTGTGCGCTCGCGATCAAAGAGAGCTGCAACAATGCCAAAGGCCGCAAACATGCCGGTGCAAACATCGGCTACAGACTCACCAACAGCAGTAGGAGGGCCACCCTTTTGCCCCGTAAGGCTCATAATTCCACTCATCGCCTGGATAACCAAATCAAATGCAGGCCAATCTTTAAGGGGGCTATCCTTCCCGAAGCCTGAAATAGAGGTGTAGATAATATCTGAATTGAGCTTGCGGACAGAAGCCTCATCCAACCCCAGGCGATCCATTACCCCTGGACGAAAATTTTCAACAATAACATCACATTGAGGAATAAGAGCGTTAATCAGCTCACGTCCCTCCGGCGATTTCATGTCAATTGTCACGCTTTTTTTGTTGCGATTAAGCAACATGAAGTAAGTACTTTCTCCTTCTTTATAAGGACCAAAAGCACGCGCCTCATCGCCATAAACGGGCATCTCGATTTTGATGATCTCCGCACCAAGATCCGCAAGCATAGAAGTGCAAAACGGGCCGGACATGACCCGGGTAAGGTCTAAAACTCGAATACCTTTGAGGATAGGGTCTTTACTCATGATAGTGGCCTTGTTCTTTCTTCGTATGTTCAACCTGTGCTCTGAGCTAACGAACCTTGATGATTACTTTTCCAGTTGATGCACGGTTGCCTAGATCTTTCAGCGCCCTCGGTAAGTCTTTCAATCCATAGCCACAATTCACAACTGGATTGATTTGCCCTTTCTCCAGCATACCAAGCAGTTCACCTGTGATTTCTTTAAGCATTTCACCATCTTGATCGTGGTTCCAGTAAACACCTTTGGCCGAGGCACGTTTCAAGAGAAGTCTATTCGTTGGTAATTCTGAAATAGTCCCAGAGGCAAAACCAACGATGAGCAAAACCCCATCTCGCGCAATACAACGCAGGCTGTTAATGGCGATATCTCCGCCGACAGGATCATAAATTACGTTTGCGCCCTTGCCGCCTGTGACCTCTTTAACCGCCATAAACCAATTTTCATCCCGGTAGTTGATACCAATGTCAGCCCCGTGCTCACGCGCCAACTTTAGTTTTTCTTCACTACCCGCCGTAGCGATCACTCTTGCGCCAATGGCCTTGGCAATCTCTACCGCCGCGAGACCAACACCACCTGCTGCTGCGTGGACGAGTACGGTGTGTTCTGGTTTGACTTGGGTACTATCAAAGAGCGCAACCATCGAAGTGGTATAAGCCACAGGAAGGGCGGCGGCTTTGGAGAAAGACATATTATTTGGGATACGAAAGGCCATATCCGGCCTTACTTCACAGAGTTCAGCAAATCCCCCACAAGTGATCTTACTTGCAACTCTATCGCCTTCCTTCCACCCGCTTCCTTCAGGTGCAGAGACAACAATACCAGCGACCTCTTGGCCTGGGGTAAAGGGCCTTTGCGGGCGAACCTGATATTTATCCTGGGTCATAAGAATGTCTGAAAAATTCAAAGCCGCAGCATGAACTTCAACAACCAAGTTCTTTGGATCAGTCGCTTTCCAGTCACTATCAACCAGGTTCAAACCTTCAACACCGAGCGTTTCGGATGATACCCACCTTTGCATCGGCTTATCCTTCTTCTGTCATGCTGTTATCGATTAAGGGAGCACCACATAGTGACAAGGAGACTTCCTTGGCAATTTTGGCGATTTCACGACCGAGTGCTATCGTCTTTTCATCATTTATCCGTTGAACTGGTAAGGCAATCGCGATGCTGCCAACAGGATATCCATCTGGGCCAAGGAAAGCAGCCGCAATACCAGCCACACCTTCATAGGTTTCTTCTAGGGACACGGAATACCCATTGGCTTTGATCTTATCAAAGTCGGTTTTTAGATCCTGTTCTCTAGTCAGTGTATGCTCGGTTATTTGCGCGAGATTTCCAGCAATATACCGGTTCTGGATCTCTTCAGGCAACAAAGCTAGAATGGCTTTTGGGGCCGCCCCTGCATGAAGAGGAAAAGTTGCCCCTATTTTTTCAAACACCCTGAGGCCACCTCGTTGACCTTCTATTTGATCTACGCAAACTGCCGAGTTATTTGCCCGATCTAACGCGGTGAGAATAATCGTTTCATCAGTAATCTTTGAAACCCGTTCAAGCGCAGGCTGGCAAACTTCTTTCAAATCGAAGCTTGCCTTAGCCCGGCGCCCGAGATCGATAGCAGCAACCCCTAGGCCGTAACGTCCAGTTGTCGCGTGTAATACGAGGTATCCCGTATCCACGAGGTATCGAACCAGGCGACTGGCGGTTGACCGGTTCATACCCGTTTCGCGAATCAACTCTGACTGCGACCAGGTCGGTGCATCAATCTGGAACAGATCTAAAATCTGAAAAGTTTTTGTTATCAAGCCAACACCGGGTTGCGATTGTTTGGCTTGAGATTGTTTCTTGACTTCCGTCACAATATAATCTCACTATGTGTGCGAGGTGCTCACTATATGAGACACCGGTTTATACTCTCAGGTCAATAGACAATGTCATTTGTCCAACACTTTTTAAACCGGAACATCTCAAAACGGGGACAAAACAACGAATAAAATGATCCCCAGGCAAATTCACGGGCGGCAAAAAAGCCCTGCCCCAAGGGAGAAAAGTTATGAGATCACTAATTAAGCTGGCAGTAAGCGGCCTCATTATCGGACTGTTCGTCACAGCGACACAAGCCGCTGAACTCAAGAAAGTATCCATCTCTACGATTGTAGAAGTCCCCGCATTACTCGAAACCAAGCAAGGGATAATAGAAGCATTGGCCCATAGAGGTTATATAGAAGGCAAAACTATTTCGATCGATTATCAAAACGCCAACGGAAATATGCCAACGCAGCAACAGATTGCAAAAAAATTCGTTGGCAGTAATCCCGCTGTAATCATCCCAATCACCACCCCCACAGCTCAGGCAGTAATTTCTGCGACCAAGGACATTCCTATTGTTTTTGCCACAGTAACAGACCCGATAAAAGCCAAGCTGATAGCGCACTACAAAAAACCTGGCGCCAACGTAACAGGTGTTTCTGATGCGGCCCCTATTGGTGCTCAGCTCGACCTGTTCAAGCGTATCGTACCCGGATTACAGAAAATCGGCTTCATCTATAACCCAGGCCTGGACAATGCTTTGGCGGCACTTGGCTGGATAAAAGAAGAAGGCGCTAAACGCGGTATAGAGGTTGTCGAGTCCCCGGCTCCAACAACCAATGAAGTGCTTCTCGCGACAAAAAAACTAATTGGTAAAGTGGATGCCATTTACATCCCAAATGACACCACAATCGTTTCAGCACTTGAAGCTATCGTCAAAATTCGCCAAGACGTCGACATGCCTGTGTTTACCGGTGAAACTGGCGGTGTGACACGAGGTGCTGCAGCCTCTGTGGGCTTGGATTATATCGCTGTTGGCCGCGTAGCAGGCAACATGGCCGCCGATGTGTTGGATGGCAAAACAGTTGGCGAAATTGATGCAGTGATTGCCTACGAAGTTCTCAGTGATTGGAAGGTTATTCTCAATACGGGATCAGCTTCGAAGATGGGGATAACATTCCCTGCTGATGTCTTAGGTGAAGCGACCGAAATCATCAAATAGATTCCCGACCATGATACAGCAGGGAAGGAAACCTCTGCTGTATCAAAACGATTGAAAGTAAATTTAGCTAAAGGGCTATTTCAATGTCGCTGTACGAAATACTTGGTTCACTTGAAACCGGGTTCATATTTGGCCTCGTCGCTCTCGGGGCTTATCTGACATTCAAAATACTTGATTTTCCAGATCTCACTGTCGAGGGCAGCTTTCCCTTGGGGGCAGCCGTGACTGCGACATTAATTGTGTCTGCAGGTTGGAACCCTTGGCTTGCGACATTGGCCGCCGGTTTTGTTGGCTTTGGAGCCGGCTATGTAACAGCTTACCTAAATGTACGCTTTAATATTCTTCATATCCTCTCAGGTATTATCATCGCAATTTCGCTCTATTCCATAAACTTGCGAATTATGAGCGGCCCGAACAAACCCCTGCTCGGTGTTGATACCGTCTTCACTTATTTCGAAGGCTTTGGATTACCGGGCTATATGATCAACCCAATATTTCTCGGCATTGTTGTCCTTGTTTTCAAATTTGCCCTCGATGCTTTTCTTTCTACCGGTTGGGGGCTTTCCATGCGCGCAGCAGGCGCTAATCCAGCTATGGCAGAATCCAACAGTGTAAATGTTGGGAAAATGAAACTGTACGGTGTTGGTTTAGCCAATGCTCTCACTGGAATTTCAGGCGCTCTCTTTGCCCAAATCTTTGGAGCAGCGGATGCTTACATGGGTATCGGGGTTATTATTGTTGGTCTCGCATCCGTTATTGTTGGCTTATCAATTTTGCCTTCACGAACCATATTTTTAGCAACGATTGCCTGTCTTATCGGTGCAGTCCTCTACCGCTTGGCAGTAGCTCTTGCCTTAAATGCTGATTTTATTGGTCTTCAAGCCTCTGATGTTCAGTTGGTAACGGGCATGCTGGTCGCTATCGCTCTGATCGTGCAGCAATCGGGATCTTCTTTGTTCAAAAGCCTGAAAAAAGGAGCCGGAAAATGATCAATCTCAAAGACATTGTTGTCACTTTCAACAAGGACACCCCTCTTGAAACTCAGGCCCTACGTGGCGTCGACCTTGAAGTACCAAAAGGACAATTTGTAACTGTTATCGGCTCGAACGGCGCGGGAAAATCAACTGCTCTAAATGTCATCGCCGGCTTGGCAAAAGTAACCGCGGGGCATGTATCAGTTAATAACAGCGAAATGACGAAACTACCGGTACACGCCCGCGCACGGACCATTTCCCGGGTATTTCAAGATCCCAAAATGGGAACCTGTGAAGATCTATCAATTTTGGAAAACTTTGCCCTAGCTCATGGACGGACCAGACCTCGTGGATTTCGTTTTGCGATAACCTCTGGCATTCGTGATTTAGCAGCTGAACGTCTCAAAATTCTAGGTCTCGGTTTAGAAAATCGCATGAGTGACAAGGTCGGGTTGTTATCCGGTGGCCAACGTCAAGCGGTCTCGCTTCTTATGGCTACCACGGGCGACACAAAGGTCCTTTTGCTCGACGAACATACCGCCGCACTAGACCCCAAAACAGCCGAATTTGTACTCGAGCTATCAAAACAAGTCGTGGAAGAAATGAACCTCACCGCCGTGATGGTCACGCACTCCATGGCTCAGGCCCTACACACAGGTGAACGTACGATAATGTTCCATCGCGGTAAAATAATATTCGACGCCGCAGGGTCGAAGCGGGACGGCATGGAAGTCAACGACCTCCTCGCGCTGTTTAAGCAGGAACAAGGGGAAGAGTTGGCTGACGATTCCCTTTTGCTAAGTTGATATCGCCCATCAAGGAGATATCGTTAAAGGACGAAAAGATGAAAGAAAAAATACTCTTAGAACCTGGAAGCGTTGCCCTACGCACTTGGCGTAAAATTTGGCAGGAAAAGCCAATTATTGGGCTAGTTCCAGGGACTCAAAAGGTCGTCGAGAACTGCCAACAGGCGGTTATGGATATGTTGGCAACCGGAGATGCCATATATGGCGTGAACACGGGCTTTAGCAAACTTGCCCACGTCAGAATTGACGCTGAACAGGTCAGCGACCTACAGCGCAATCTGATCATGTCGCACAGTTCCGGCACTGGTCCTCTTTTGGACGATGACATAGTTCGTTTTGTCATGATCCTCAAGGTTGCCGCCCTGACCCAAGGCCATTCCGGCGTGCGGTGGCTCATCATTGAAACCCTATTGACGATGATCAACGAAGGTATCTACCCTTGCATTCCTTCCAAGGGATCGGTTGGTGCCTCTGGGGATCTCGCACCGCTTTCGCACATGGTCGCGGGGATGATGGGCATGGGTGATATGCGTATCAAGGGAGAGATCATCCCAGCAGGTGAAGCCTTAAAGCTTGCGGGTCTTGAACCTCTTGTCCTAGGGCCGAAAGAAGGTGTTGCCCTTATCAATGGCACACAACTTTCAACCGCTCTCGCCCTCAAAGGGCTCTTTGATGCAGAGAAGCTCTTGCGGGCCGCCTTGGTTACGGGGTCAATGAGTGTTGATGCGCTCAAAGGATCAACCACACCGTTTGATGCACGAATTCACAAACTCCGAAAACAAACTGGCCAGCAGGAAGTTGCTGCAGTTTATCGCAATCTCTTAGAAGGCAGCGAGATCCGAAAATCTCATATCAATTGCTCTAAAGTTCAGGATCCCTATTGCCTTAGGTGTCAGCCCCAAGTTATGGGTGCCTGCCTGGATCAACTAGGTTTTGCCGCTCAAGTCCTCGAACGTGAAGCAAATTCTATCAGCGACAACCCTTTGGTTTTCCCAGATGCGGGTGAAATCTTATCTGGCGGTAACTTCCATGCCGAACCTGTTGCCATGGCCGCTGACAACATTGCCCTCGCAATTGCAGAAATCGGATCGATCTCGGAACGACGCCAAGCCATGCTGGTTGATGCTTCAGTTTCTGGCCTCCCGGCCTTCCTCGCCAAAGGGAGTGGCCTTAATTCCGGTTTTATGATGCCGCAGGTGACCTCGGCTGCTCTGGTGTCCGAGAACAAAAATCTCGCAACCCCCTCTTCGGTAGATTCGATTCCAACCTCTGCCAATCAAGAAGATCACGTCTCCATGGCAACTTACGGCGCACGACGCCTAACTGATATGAATGACAATGGCTTTGCAATTATTGCTGTTGAATATCTTGCCGCTGCCCAAGGGTTGGAATTTCATTTTCCAGCAACAACCTCCATACCTCTTGCGACAGCACTTGAAAGATTGCGTGAAAAAGTTGAAAGTTTCGAACAAGATCGCTTCATTGCACCTGAAATGGAAAAAGCCAAACAACTTATCATGGCTGGGGCTCTGGATGACCTTGTACAAGAGCCGATCGGCCCCAGTTACAACTAAGACCCATTAAGACAAGACATCTAATTTTAATATATATAATAGAGTGAGTACGTTTAATGCCTTGGATTGAAACCGTTCCCTACGAAGAATCAGATGGTAAATTACGCCGTTTATACGACCGAGTAAAAGGGCCGGACAATAACGTCGATAACATCATGATGATGCACTCGCTACGCCCCCACAGCATGGAAGGGCACATGGCGATTTACAAATACGTCCTGCACCATTCCAACAACACAATCCCGAAATGGTTCCTTGAGACTCTCGGCGTTTGGGTCAGTTCTCTCAACGATTGCGCTTATTGCGTTGATCATCACTTTGGTGGCCTGGTACGGCTATTGAACGACGAAGCAAAATCATCCGGCATTCGTAAGGCAATTGATGAGAGAAACATCGATATTGCTCCCCTGGACGCGAAACAAAAACTGGCCATGATTTATGCACAGGCCCTGACACTATCACCAGCAAGTACCACAGAAGAAATGGTGATCGCCATGCGCGAAGCAGGTTTCACAGACGGAGAAATACTCGAGGTCAATCAAGTCTCGTCCTATTTCAATTATGCAAACCGGACCGTTCTGGGGTTGGGTTGTTCGACCAAAGGTGACATCATCGGCCTCTCACCTAATAACTCTGCTGATCCCAACGACTGGTCACACACATAAAAGAGGCATCACTTATGAGGAAATCCCTTCTGGCAACGCGCGTCGAAAATCTTTCTTTTCCGGCGCCGCCCATACTTGCAGAACCAGAAGGGGTTCCCAGTGACACACCCATCCGCCTTAATCTAAACGAAAGTCCTTTTTCTCCTTCTCCCCGTGCCATTGCCGCAATGCAATCCGCAATAAAGAGCGTGAACTTTTACCCTGATCACGGCTGCACTGCCCTGGTAAACGCTTTGTCTGAAAAGATCGGTATCCCCACGGACCAATTTAGTTTCGGCAATGGTTCTGGAGAGCTTCTGATTGCCGCAGGTATGCTTGTGACCGAAGAGGGTGATGAAGCCGTATTCCCAGCGCCAACGTTCCCGACGTGTGGAAAAGGGGTGGAGTTATCTGGTGGTAAGATCGTATCCGTGCCCGTCACAAAGGATGGTATCTGTGACGTAGACACTATGCTGGATGCCATTACTGAGCGAACGCGCCTGTTTTATCTTTGCACCCCAAATAATCCAACCGGTGGCATCCTTTCCCAAACGGACCTGGATAAAGCCATCATCCAGGTTCCGGGCAATTGTCTTTTGGTGATCGACGAAGCCTATTATGAGTTTGCACAATACGAAGGCGCCCCAGATGTTTTGAAATCGCTTTCAAATCGACAAGGCCCCTGGATTGTCACTCGGACATTTTCAAAGGCCTATGCCCTTTCCGGTTTGAGGGTTGGTTACGCCATCTCTAGCGAAAAATCTATCAACGACGGGATTTGGAAGCTACGGGCAAATTTTAATACAAACCGTATTGCGCTCGCTGCGGCAACCGCCGCCCTTGGTGATCATGAACACCTTGATAGTATTTTACGCAAAACAATCGCTCAACGAGAAGGCCTTGCTGATGCGACCAGGGAAATGGGATGTAAGATTTATCCCTCGTCAGCCAACTTTCTAACGATTGCTCCCCCGGTTGCGGCAAAACCAATACAAGATGCTTTGGCGAAAGTCGGATTTCTTGTTCAGGCTCTACCCTGGCCCGACAAAAATGGCACATTGCGCATAACCATTGGTGATGAAAAACAAATGTCAGCGTTCATTAATGCCTTATCTAACATACTGAAATAAAAAATGCTCTGCTCGAGCTTCCCAGAATGCAGTTGGTTGAGGACGCTTTGTCTTGTATAAGACAGCTGAATTTGAACGCATAAGGTAGAGAAATGGCCGCAGAATCTAAGGGGACAAATCAACGCGCACGGGGTTTGGAACGCGCGTTTGATATTCTCGATTTGTTACGTCGAGAGAACCGAAGTATGCGTCCAAATGAAATCGCGACTAAAATGGGGGCTCCCAGGTCTTCTGTCTACGAGCTTGTTCGGCTATTGCTTGATATGAAGGTCCTGGAAAATAGCGGCGAGGATGGCCAGGTGTTCCTTGGCAGTCGACTGTATTTTCTGGGCCGAGCCTACAACAACAAAGTCGATTTTTACGAAAGCGCCGAACGACTGCTTGGCCAAATCGTAAGTGAAACTTCTGAGACAGCTCAACTGTGCAAGCTTGAGGGCTCAAAATATACCGTCGCACTGATGAAAGAAGGCAATCGACCTTTTCGCATTTCATCCAATGTTGGTGAGCTGGTTCCCATTCCAAGCACGGCGTCAGGGCGGTTGCTTCTAGGTCATCTCAACGAGATGGAAATGATGGATTTTCTTGATGACGACGATTTTAATCTTCCCAATGGAGAGAGGCTCCACCCCAATGTTTTCATAAAAGAAGTCAAGCAAGCTTCCAAAGACGGGCACTTCACATTTGACAGTATCGTCGACAACTTCACCCACTGCTTTGCCGTGCCCGTTTACAATAAAGAAAACAAATGTGTTGCGACCCTCTGCCTTGTTACACCAAGAGATGACGGACATGACAACAAGGATGCATATCTGAAAAGTCTGAAAAAGGCGGCAAAAGAACTCGAAATGCATTTGGAAGCTTTGCCATCTCACGACCTTACTTAAAAACCGACAAACATCCCAGACACCCCCCCTCTTAGAAAACTCAAATCCATTTTTTGCTATGCCTTGCTTTCCTTGTGCATTTTTGTATCATCACAAATGTGTCAAATAATGGCATCATGTACACTATTACGCACATACGAATATTGAACACGAGGAAAGCATCATGATTAAACGTTTCCAAGTTGGCAGCCGAATGAGCCAAGCCGTATCCTACAATGGCTTTGTCTATATCGCAGGCCAGGTCGCAGATGACAGAGCTGCAGACCTCCAAACCCAGACCCGATCTGTATTACAAAAAATTGATCAATTACTTGCTGAAGCTGGAACCGATAAATCCAAACTCCTTGCCATTGATGTCTTTCTCCCTGCCATTGTTGATTTTGACAAGATGAACGAAATTTATGACGCCTGGATTGATCCAGAGAACCCTCCTGCCCGTGCCTGTGTAGAAGCCCGCTTAGCTGATCCAATGATCCTTGTTGAAATGACCGCCGTCGCAGCGGTATAAAATAAGCCTAATCAGGAGAGATATAAATGCGATATTCAATGTGGGCCTATCCTTGGGATCTACAAGATTTAGGGCTAGAGACCACCTATGATGAATATCGCAACAAGGCTGGCGTTAACAGCATCAGCCTTGCTGTTTCATATCACGCGGGGCGCTTTTTACAGCCCCGCAGTCCACACAGAAAATCCTACTTCCCCCAAGACGGTACCATCTACTTCACACCAGAACAGAACAGATGGGACGACCAAGAAATAAAGCCTCTCGTTGCAGATAACCTTCATGAAAAAGGTGACATGCTATCGGTTCTGATAAGGGATCGCCCAAAACATGGCTTAGCAGTATCCTGCTGGACCGTCTGTCTCCACAATACTCGACTGGGTATGCTGCATCCCGACCACGTGACCCGAAATGCTTTTGGCGATCCCAGCTATTATAGCCTGTGCCCTAGCAGCCCAGCAGCGAGAAGCTATGTCACCACCTTGATCGCCGATCTAACCCATAATTACCGCCCGGATATAGTTGAGCTTGAAACCATCGGCTTTATGGGGTTCGACCACGGTTATCATCACGAAAAAGATGGCCTTAGCCTTACTTCAGAAGATGAGTTTTTACTCTCGCTCTGTTTCTGCGAACACTGCACACAAGCAGCAACCCGTTCTGGTGTGGATGCCACAAACACTAAAATACTTGTCAAAGAGCTTATAGAAGACGCAGTTGCTAAAGAAACCCCCTCTCCCTTATTTCCAAGTTTTCCAGAAGACGGCATTGCAGCCTTTAAAGGCCTACCTACACTGTATGATTTTTTGAAGTGGCGTAGTCAGCCCGTAACGTCATTGGTTGAGAGCATTCGAAAAGCGGCTCACCCAGAGAGTAAGATCGTCTTGATAGAAGGTGAAAATGCATGGCGGGATGGGGTTGATTTAAAGGCTATTGGGAAAGTCTGTGACGGCGTTATCCTATGTGCCTACTCAGCAAATCCGGAATCTGTCAGGGCTGTAATAAAATCCACACGAGGAGCCATTGGAGCGGACAAGTACCTTGGCTTTGGCGCGAGTGCTTTTTATGAACATACTAAATCAAAAGATGAACTGGTAGAAAGAGTCCAAGCGGCTCTCACAGCTGGCGCGAATGGGGTCAATTTCTACAATTATGGCCTCATTCCCGAACCAAGACTGACCTGGATAAAGGCCTCGACTGAGGTCTCTTAAAATGAAATTTGGCCGCAAGTAATATTCTGAAATCAGATTAAAGATTATGAGGCGAGAGTTTATACATCCCTCTCGCCTCTGGATTTTTAATCGTTGAGATGATCAACTATCGTCATTTTTTCGCCACTGGCCTGAATTTCTTCCAACCATTTTCCAGCGACTTTGACATCGCGAGGCGCTGCAGAAACACCTGGAGCAATCTCACCGTTAAGAACAGCTTCAACGCCGTAGCTTACAGTAATCGAAACCAACCGCGCCATAGCAGTGTGTTGATCGTCGCCGTAAGCATCCATGACATAGGACTTGTCATATACACGCGTACCGTCTTGTTCTGCCCAAAGATCAACGCTGAGAACAACACGGTCATGCTCACCTTCAGCCAAGGAATATTTATCCCATAGATCGGCTGAGATTTCAGCTAAGCGCTTATCTCCAGCTTCTCCTTCCAGAGTTTCTATTTCCTTGAAGAGGTCGGCCCAGGCTGTGGACCACCCACCAAACCGTAAAGTACCACGGACAAATAAGTCCATGTTCCAATCATCACCGAAACCATACTCTTTCATAAAGGGATAGGAATCACGATTGGGATACACTTCAAAGGTCTCGGTTCCTTTTTCCAAAGCAACCTCATATGACTGCACCGCATCCCATGGACGGCTCACATCATAAACTTTACCATCACGTAAACTTTTGGACGGTGATCTCAGCGCTTTAAGCACGCCCAAAGGCGCCCAGCTAAACTTATAACAAAAATCGTTTGGCTCTTCCGAAAGGCCACCACAGTATGAACGGAAGAAGTGGATATTTTTGCGCGAGAAGACAGGTGAGTTTCTATAATCATCCATCAGGATATGCGCCATAAGATGATCAATACCAGGATCGAGACCAACCTCGTTCACCAGCGCCAATCCTCTTTGCTTTGCCACAGTATTTAACGCCCGCATTTCAGGAGAAATATAGGAACTTGAAACAAAGTTCGCACCAACTTCCAAGCAAAGTTCGGCGATAGCAACATGGAAATCACCAGGAAGCATTGAAACCGCAAGATCACCTTCTTTCAGCTCATCCGCAAAAGCATCAGGCGTAAAAGCTTTGATATCAAAGTCCCCAGAAAGACCCGCCGTCGCAGCTTCAGCCTTTGCAAGCGTGCGGTTCCAAACCGTAACAGTATGCCCGCGCTCGATCAGCCGACGAATACCCGGTACTGTGGAAAGGCCAGCGCCCAACCAGTGAATACGTGCCATCTCTTATTCCTTATTTTTATCCAGCGGTATTTTTTATTACAGTCTCTCTACACGATCCCAATTACCTTTAGAAGCCAATTTGCTCCACAAGCTTGTTTTTCAAGATTTATCAGGGAATAAGTAGCTCTCAAAAGTACAGGGCAGCACTATAAGGTTGTCCTTATGAAGCATCAGCACGCTATATCAGTGCCCTATTGCCCTCCAATCTCTCGAAGCACAATGTCCCTTTAGTAAGGATTACCTTGACTTGATGATCCTTCAGTTGGGGAACGAAGATGACCTTACAACGCTCCCCACCTTTAAAAGTAGCTCCCTTGAGATCAAGCCAGATCGAAGCGATCAAGGTTCATAACCTTGTCCCACGCAGCCACGAAGTCTTGTACAAACGAGATCTGTGAGTCGTCACACCCATAAACTTCCGCGATAGCTCGAAGTTGCGAGTTGGAACCAAAGACAAGATCAACGGCTGTGCCCGTCCACTTGACCTTGCCCGTACCGCGATCGCGTCCCTCGAACACACCTTCGGATGTGGCCGATGCCTGCCACTTCGTGCCCATATCAAGAAGGTTCACAAAGAAATCAGGGGTCAACGTCTCAGGCCGCTTGGTAAAGACGCCGTGCTCGGACTGCCCGGTGTTAGCATTCAACACACGCATGCCGCCTACGAGTACGGTCATCTCAGGGGCGGTCAGTGTCAGTTTTTGCGCACGATCAACCAGAAGTTCTTCAGCTGGCCTTTTGTGCCCTTTTGCGAGGTAATTGCGGAACCCATCAGCTGTCGGCTCGAGGACAGCAAAAGAGAGCTCATCAGTTTGTTCCTGCGCCGCATCCGTACGCCCCGGTGAGAAAGGAACCTGGATATCGTGTCCTGCGTTTTTGGCAGCTTGCTCAACGGCTGCACACCCGCCCAAAACAATGACATCAGCAAGTGATACCTTCTTCCCACCTGATTGCGTGTTGTTGAACTCATTTTGAATTTTTTCAAGGGTCTGCAACACACCATTCAACTCAGCCGGACTGTTCACGCCCCAATCCTTCTGCGGGGCGAGGCGTATGCGTGCTCCGTTCGCTCCCCCGCGTTTATCGGTACCGCGGAATGTTGCTGCCGAAGCCCAGGCGGTCGAGACCAGCTGGGAAATCGTCAGGCCTGATGCCAGTAGTTTACCCTTGAGGGCGGTGATATCTTGCTCGCCAATCAATTCATGAGTGACATCCGGCACGGGGTCTTGCCACAACTGTGGCTCTGCGGGAACCAACGGACCGAGGCACCGTGCACGAGGCCCCAGATCACGAGACGCCAGCTTGTACCAAGCTCTCGCAAACGCGTCAGCAAACTCTTCGGGGTTTTCGTGGAACCGTTTAGAAATCGGGCCATAGATAGGGTCCTCCCTCAAAGAGAGATCCGTTGTGAGCATCATAGGAGCATGTTTCTTCGACGGGTCATGCGCATCCGGCACCGTGCCTGCTGCAGATGTCTCTTTGGGTGTCCACTGGGTCGCTCCAGCAGGACTCTTTACTTGCTCCCACTCGTAATTAAACAGGTTGTCAAAGAAGTCATTGTTCCACTTTGCTGGCTCGTTGGTCCAGGCACCTTCCAGCCCGCTGCTTATGGTGTCGCCGGCTTTGCCGCTGCCATAGCTACTTGTCCAACCAAAGCCTTGCTCCTCAAGACTTGCACCTTCGGGTTCAGGGCCAACATGCTTATCAGCATCACCAGCGCCATGGGCTTTACCAAAGGTGTGACCACCAGCAATGAGCGCAACTGTTTCTTCGTCATTCATCGCCATACGGCGGAAAGTCTCTCGAATGTCTTTGGCTGCAGCGATCGGATCTGGATTGCCGTTTGGCCCTTCGGGGTTCACATAAATCAAGCCCATTTGAACCGCGCCAAGAGGATTTTCAAGTTCCCTGTCGCCACTGTAACGTTCATCGTCTAGCCACGTGGTCTCGGATCCCCAGTAAATGTCCTCTTCGGGTTCCCAGATATCTTCACGCCCGCCAGAGAAACCATAGATTTTAAAGCCCATCGATTCCAAGGCGCAATCACCAGCGAAGATCATCAGATCAGCCCAGGATATCTTGCGGCCGTATTTCTGTTTAATCGGCCAGAGCAATCGACGTGCCTTGTCGAGATTTACATTATCGGGCCAACTGTTGAGGGGAGCAAAACGTTGTGAGCCAGAGGCTCCGCCACCGCGACCGTCGTGGATACGGTAGGTACCTGCGCTGTGCCACGTCATACGAATAAAGAACGGCCCATAATGACCATAATCGGCGGGCCACCATTCCTGCGATGTCGTCATCAAGTCAAAGATGTCCTGCTTCAGGGCATCCAGATTAAGAGTTTTAAACTCTTTCGCGTAGTTGAAATTTTTCCCCATTGGATCGGATTTGGGAGAGTTCTGGTGGAGAACTTTCAGGTTTAATTGATTGGGCCACCAGTGCTGGTTCGACATGGCTCCTGAGGCGTTGTGTTTGTGAGGTCCGCCCAACGCCGGGCACTTGCTTTCGCTGTTCATGCTCTCTCCGATCGTATTTTGATTTTTTACCACTCTGTTTAAATAACCAAACTGGCCTAAATTGTGCCTGTTTCAAACCAAAAGCGATAGCAAATTCAGCCGAGCGGATGAATTCGATTATTGGCCGGGACATTGTATAGGCTAAACCAATCACAAACAGGCTCCTTATCCAGTCTGATTAAGCAGCTTTCAGGCTTGAGCCAGAACCACACCTTGTTTCTTATTGCCCTTACCTCATAAAGCCGTTGACTCCTGACAAAGCACCGCTATATTCCAGCAATCACTGGCTGCCCGGATTCCGTGCGGCCAACTATGCATGAATAACCAACAGTGCATAAACACAATGCCTAATTAACAGCTAAGTGACCGAAAATATGTTCGCAGTAATCAAAACCGGCGGCAAGCAGTACAAAGTCCGTAAGGACGACGTTCTGGTCGTCGAAAAGATCAACCTGGAAGCTGGTGCTTCTGTTGATTTCGATTCAGTTCTAATGATCGGTGACGATGAGAAGGCAACCATTGGCGCGCCAGTAGTGGACGGCGCCGTGGTCAAGGCTGATGTGGTTGAACAGACGCGCGGCGACAAAGTCGTCATCTTTAAAAAGAAGCGTCGTAAGAACCATCGCCGTAAAAACGGTCATCGCCAGGATCTCACAGTCATCAAGATCACTGACATTCTCGCCGATGGCGCTTCGAAGCCTGCTAAAAAAGCAGCTGCTCCGAAAGCCGCAGTTAAAGCAGATGCAGAAACTACGGAGAAAAAAGCAGCTCCGAAGAAGAAAGCAGCTCCTAAAGCTGAAACTAAGGCTAAAGCAGCTCCTAAAAAAGCAGCTCCTAAAAAAGCAGCAGAGGAATAAGACCTCATGGCACATAAAAAAGCTGGCGGTTCATCCCGCAACGGTCGCGACTCAGCAGGTCGCCGCCTTGGTGTAAAAAAATTCGGTGGCGAGCGCGTTATCTCAGGCAACATCCTGGTACGTCAGCGCGGCACTAAGTTCCATCCTGGCGATAACGTTGGCATGGGTAAAGATCATACGATCTTCGCCACTGTCGAAGGAAACGTTGTTTTCCGCGAAAGAGCCGGTGGACGCACATACATTTCAGTATTGCCGGCGGCCTAACGGCCCCGCCATCCAGATCTCGTATCTGGATTGAAATGGTTTAGGGGGGAATGGCTTACCATTCCCCCCTTTTCATATTCAGAGCATAAGACCCATTTTGGCCACGTTACCCAGCCAAACTTCCCACTGGATCAAGGGTTGGTTATACTTATTTTTGTATAACAGCCAGAGACTCTAGATACAGGTCACCCTGACCACGATATTTTTATTGGTATCTAGGCTACGTATAGAGAACAGGCACGACGATGAAATTTCTTGATGAAGCCAAAGTTTACTTAAAAAGCGGCGATGGCGGTGGTGGCTGTTCTAGTTTCCGACGCGAGAAATACATCGAATTCGGTGGTCCTAACGGCGGAGACGGCGGGCGTGGTGGTGATGTCATTGTCGAAGGGGCACACGGCCTTAATACCCTTATTGATTTTCGTTATGCCCAGCACTTCAAAGCAAAACGTGGTGATCACGGACGTGGCAGCGATATGTTTGGCGCGGCTGCAAAACCAACGATTATTAAAGTTCCAGTTGGCACAGTCGTTCTTGATGAAGAAAAAGAACAAGTCATCGCTGATATTACAGAAGAAGGCCAACAAGTTGTCCTCTGTAAAGGCGGCGATGGTGGCTTTGGTAACGCACGCTACAAAACATCAACCAACAGAGCGCCCCGTCGATCTGATCCGGGTTGGCCTGGTGAAGAATTGTGGGTCTGGTTGCGTCTAAAGCTGATTGCTGATGCCGGCCTTGTTGGCATGCCAAATGCGGGAAAATCAACCTTCCTTTCAGTCGTGTCACGTGCCAAGCCAAAGATCGCGGATTATCCCTTTACCACTATTCACCCGAACCTCGGCGTTGTTTACAGCCGTGGCGAAGAGTTTGTCATTGCCGATGTTCCCGGCTTGATCGAAGGCGCCAGCGAAGGCCATGGTCTTGGAACAAGGTTCCTAGGACATGTTGAGCGTTGCGGTGCTCTTTTGCATCTTGTTGACGGCACATCCGATGACTATCTCAACGATTATAAAATTATCCGGGCTGAACTCGCAGCTTATGGTCAAGGCCTGGATACCAAGCCTGTTGTTCTTGCATTGAACAAATCCGACGCCCTTACAGAAGAAATCGCAGAAGAGCGCCGTGCAGCTCTTGCTGAACTATCTGTCCAAAAAGTTCATCTTTTATCCGGGATTAGCCAAGACGGCGTCAAAGAAGTTCTCGCCTCAATGCTGGACCATATTCTTGATGCAAGAGGAGAAGAGATTAAAGAGTTAGAAGCAGAAGAAGGCCCTCAAGGCTATTCTCCGATTTAAGGTTGCCGCTTTATTCTGACTTCTCTTTTCCGGCAGTGAAAGACAATGAACAACAAAACGCCAGAACTTGGGTTATCCGCCGCTAAACATTTAGAATCCGCCAAACGCATCGTCATTAAAATTGGCTCTGCACTTCTGGTTGATGAGGTTACCGGGCAACCGCGCCATCAGTGGCTCAATGCCCTGACAGACGATGTCGCGAGCTTGAGGAAGCTTGGCGCCGAAGTCATTCTGGTTTCATCAGGCGCGATTGCTGTTGGCAGGAACCGCTTGGGGCTGACCAAACAAAACCTACGGCTGGAAGAAAAACAAGCCTCTGCAGCGACAGGGCAAATTCTATTGGCCCACGCCTATCAAGAAGCCTTGGCCAGACATGATATCACGGTATCTCAGGTTCTCCTTACTCTAGGTGATACCGAAGAACGCCGTCGTCATTTGAATGCCCGAAACACCCTGACGACATTGCTTCGCCTTGGCACTGTTCCGATCATCAACGAAAACGATACCGTTGCCACCAGCGAGATCCGTTTTGGCGACAATGACCGCTTGGCCGCGCGTGTTGGCGCCATGGTTGATGCCGATCTTCTGGTTCTCCTTTCAGATATCGATGGCCTCTATTCTGCGGACCCGAAACGAGATCCAGACGCACAATTCCTTCCTGTGGTCAGCGAAATTACCCCTGAGATTGACGCCATGGCCGGTGAAGCGCTTCCTGGGTATAGCTCAGGCGGTATGATCACCAAAATCTCGGCGGCCAAGATTGCGGTTGGGGCTGGCTGCAACATGATCATCGCCAATGGCCATCAACTCAATCCTCTGCAAAACATTCTTTCTTGCAATCGTGCGACTGTATTTGAAGCTTCAGTTGAGCCCAAAACAGCCCGCAAACGCTACATAGCAGGAAGTTTAAAACCTCTTGGCACAGTTATTGTTGATGCAGGCGCTTTAAAGGCTTTGCAAAATGGAAAGTCACTTCTACCTGCAGGTGTTACTGCGATAGAAGGTGACTTCCAGCGCGGAGACGCGGTTGATGTTAAATCTTTAGATGGACGAGAAGTCGCCCGTGGTTTAGCAGCCTATTCACACCACGACGCGCGCCAAATTATCGGGCTGAAGTCTTCTGAAATAGAACAACGTCTGGGATATCTTGGTCGCGATGAACTGATACATAGAGATGACCTTGTCCTCAGCTAAAAAGATACAATATAATCAAGTTGCTAATCGAACTTAAGCAAGAACGCACAAAGAACAACAAAGCAGCCAATCAAAGGTTGCTGTCAAACGGGAAACCAAGGATATGAGTGAACTGAAAGCACAAATGGATCAGCTCGGCCAAGCTGCGAAAGCCGCTGCCCAGGATCTAGCTCTCGCACCTGCAGAGGCAAAAAACAATGCCTTAAAAGCTGCCGCGCAAGCTATTCGTGCTCAACTCCCGGCAATCCTTGAAGCAAACAAAAAAGACATGACAGCCGCAGAGGCCAAAGGCATCAGTAGTGCCATGCTGGACCGTCTGGCCCTTGATGCTGATCGCGTAGAAGCCATGGCTGAAGGCCTTGAAGCTATAGCGGCTTTCCCAGATCCAATTGGAAAATCCCTGGAGACTTGGGAACAACCTAACGGCCTAAAGTTTGAAAAAGTATCAGTGCCCCTCGGTGTGATAGGTATCATCTATGAAAGCCGTCCTAATGTGACGGCCGATGCTGGTGCTCTCTGCCTTAAGGCTGGGAATGCATCAATATTGCGCGGAGGCTCAGAAAGCTTTCACTCCTCAGGCGCCATTTTAACTTGCCTGCAATCTGGACTTGAAGCTGCGGGTTTACCAACGGCATCTATTCAGCGCGTGCCAACAATTGACCGAGCAGCGGTTGGGCACTTGTTAACAATGAGCAACTACGTCGATCTTATTATTCCACGCGGGGGCCGCGGACTAATTGAGCGTATTCAAACGGAAAGTCGCGTGCCTGTCTTGGCCCATCTCGACGGTCTTTGCCATACCTACCTCCATGGTTCAGCTAATCCCAAAATGGCACTTGAAGTTGTCCTCAATGCAAAAATGCGTCGAACCGGCATATGCGGCTCAACAGAAACTCTTTTGGTCGATAAGACATTTTCAGATACAGATCTGAAACCCATTCTTGATGAGCTCATGACAAAGGGCTGTGAAATTCGCGGAGATGCCGCCATTCAAGAGCTTGATTCTCGTGTGAACGAAGCTGTCGCTTCTGACTGGGATACTGAGTATCTCGATGCTATTCTTTCCGTACGGAAGGTTGATGGCCTTTCAGATGCTGTTTCTCATATAAATCGCCATGGCTCTCATCACACCGAAGCAATTATCGCCGAGGACCTTTCTGCCGCTTCTACATTCCAACAACAAGTCGATGCTGGGATCGTTATCCATAATGCCTCGACCCAGTACGCGGATGGCGGACAGTTTGGCATGGGAGCAGAGATCGGTATTTCTACGGGTAAATTACATGCTCGTGGCCCGGTTGGAGCCGACCAATTGACAAGCTATAAATACCTTGTCCGTGGTGAAGGTCACGCCCGTCCTTGATGCTTCTTGTTGATCTGATTGCATTACGATGAAACAACAGCTCCCGCCAAGTCTTGAGTTTGACAAGATTGTTAGCCCAAAAAGTCTCGCCGACAGCCTTGGCGGGACCCTCCCCCCAGCGGGGCGCAAAATTGGCTTACTTGGCGGATCCTTTAATCCCGCCCACACCGCCCACTACCAAATCTCAATTGACGCGCTCAAACGGTTAAACCTTGATGAGGTATGGTGGTTGGTCTCGCCGCAAAACCCTCTTAAAGATACCAACGGTATGGCCTCGCTATCAGAGCGGGTTTCCAGTGCCCTTGCCATGCAAAGACATCCCCGCATCCGCATTACCACAATTGAAAGCCAATTAGGGTCTGTCTACACAGCAAACACCCTCAGTAATCTTGTTGCTCGATTCCCTAAAGTAGAGTTCGTCTGGCTAATGGGGGCAGACAACTTAAGCCAAATTTCACGTTGGCGGGATTGGCAGGATATATTTCAAACTGTAAAAGTCGCCGTCTTCGCGCGACCGGGCTATTCCCTACAAGCCGCTGCATCCAAGGCGGCACAACGCTTTAAGCCAAATCGAATACCCGAACAACGCTCCCACACCCTATTCGAATACCAGACTCCAGCATGGGTTTTGATCCACGGACATCAATCCAAAATATCGTCTACAAAAATACGAAACGGGCACGATTTGGGAAAAAAGTCATAAATAATGCATCTATGAATCCCTTTATTGTAACCCAGTGCATTAACATATAGGGTAGCCCCGCTTTGATGTGCTAGAGTTGTTAGCATGACTAGGCGTGCTGTATAGCGATAATTACAGGACATATGATAACAGCCTGCAGTGAGAAGTCGTGATCCCACGAGTAGGTTCATTTGACGGAGACCGATCATACCACGAGAATCTACGGCCACTGAGGCCAATATGCAGGATATTACGGGCAACAGCCGTGACCTGCTTGAATTTGTTCGAAACTCATTAGAGGACGACAAGGCAGAAGATATTGTCGTTATCGAACTTGCCGGGAAATCCAGTATTGCTGACTACATGATCATTGCTAGTGGTAACTCTAGCCGTCAAGTATCAGCTATGTCTGACCACCTGCTCCGCGGACTTAAAAACTCTGGCATGAAAAGTATCATTGCCGAAGGAAAAGAACGTGGCGATTGGGTACTGGTCGATGCTGGCGATGTTGTGGTTCACCTCTTCCGCCCAGAAGTCCGAGCGTTTTATAACTTGGAAAAAATGTGGGGCCTGGAGCTGCCTGAATCAGCACAATCCTTCGTTTCTAAAGACGTCTAGTTTCTAGATACGGCTATAGATGCGAATAACCTTAGTTGCTGTCGGAAAAGCGAAAGCCGGACCGGCAAAGGAACTTTTTGAACTCTATTGTAAACGTTTAGCAGGCAATCGCCTCAACTGGAGTCTTGAACTCCGCGAAGTTGAGGAAAAGAGAAATTTGCCTGCTGCTCAGCTAAAACAGCGTGAAGGCGAACTGCTCCTCGCCGCTGTCCCCAAGGGGGCAAAAATTATCACCCTGGATGAGCGCGGAAAAGATTTTTCCAGCCCTCAGTTTTCTCAAACCCTCGGCAAGTGGCAAGATAGCGGAGAACAAGACATTGTTTTTCTGATCGGCGGCGCTGATGGCCTCTCTGATGAAGTTAAAAGCAGATCACAACAAAGCCTATGCCTTGGTCGCTTAACCTGGCCGCATATGCTGGTACGCGGATTGTTCGCAGAACAAATTTACCGATCTTCATGTATATTGACGGGACATCCTTATCACAGGGACTAGGTCTTTTCTCAGAGTGCAAATTTTTTAAATATTTTTTCTAGAATTTAGAATAAATCCTTCTCAAAGGCATTCTGAATACAGTCTTTCACTGTGAAACCTCTAAATGCACTGAACAACACCCCCCTTGTTCCTAATTCGTTAACAGATCCTGTTTGGAATTATACTCCCGACTTTAAACTTGGAGTGCTTTCTTATTGTTGGCTTCTGATTAAGTGGGCGGGAGTGGCTTGGGGCTATCATTTGTCGATAGATATATCACCCTTGTCGGGGGATCTCTTTCTATCACCTCAAAAAAGGTGTCGGAACGCGCGTAAAGATAACGCTCACCCGAGAAATCCCACAGAACTCAAACTAAGTCGTGAATTATAGTCAAAAGAAGACTAGATTATCTTGAAAATAAATTCTCCCTTAACGATCCTCAGTTAATCTACTATCACTGATAAATGAAAGAGTTACTCCCTCATGTCATCTGCTATGCCATCTTCAGTACAGAAACCAAAACCAGTTGTTCTTTGTATTCTTGATGGATGGGGCTTTCGTAAAGAAGACGCTCACAACGCAATCAATTTAGCAAAGACACCTTTGGTTGACCGCTTGAGTGACGAAGTTCCCTTAGGGTACCTTGCCACCTGTGGAAGAGATGTTGGCCTTCCCGATGGCCAGATGGGTAATTCAGAAGTCGGTCATATGAATATTGGGGCCGGACGTGTCGTTATGCAAAGTCTTCCCAGAATTGATGTCTCTATCGAAGACGGTAGTTTTGCTAAAAATACCGCCTTACTCGATACTATTTCAAAGCTAAAAAAATCAGGTGGCACGGCCCAGGTACTTGGCGTGATTTCAAATGGTGGTGTTCACGGACACCAGTCACAAACTTCTACTTTGGTTCGTGCTCTTGAAACCGCTGGAATCCCCGTTATCGTTCACGCAATCCTTGATGGTCGCGACACCTCCCCGCAAAGTGCCTCTGATTTTGTCAAAGACTTTCAAAGAGAAACACCTGGCGTGGTTATTGGAACGGTACTCGGCCGATATTACGCCATGGATCGCGATAACCGCTGGGAGCGCGTTCAACTTGCCTATGATGCTATAGCCTCAGGAAAAGGGGAAAAAGCCTCGACCCCTGAAGAGACCATCAGTAAAAGTTACGAAAGCAAAGTCTGGGACGAATTTGTCATCCCCGCGGTAATGGATGGTTATCAAGGCATGAAGGATGGCGACGCTATCATCATGACAAATTTCCGTGCTGATCGGGCGCGCCAAATTCTGCATGCCTTTATCGATAAAGATTTTACAGGATTTGATCGCGAATACCGCCCCAAATGCTGCTCTTTCCTTGGCATGGTCGCCTATTCAGATGAACTGGCGCAATCAATGGGCGTTATGTTTTCGCCCAGGGACCTTAAAAAAACATTGGGAGAGATTGTTTCCACAGCGGGACTTCGCCAGTTTCGAATAGCTGAAACAGAGAAATACCCGCATGTAACTTACTTCTTTAATGGGGGCATAGAAGCCCCTCTTCCTGGCGAAGACCGTGTTCTTGTTCCTTCTCCCAAGGTGGCTACTTACGACCTGCAACCCGCGATGTCGGCACCAGAGGTAAATGTTAAGTTATGTGAAGCCATCACCAGTGGTAATTACGAAATGCTTATCTGCAACTTTGCCAACTGTGATATGGTCGGGCATACAGGTGATCTTAACGCCGCGATTGAAGCTGCTGAGACCGTAGATAGCTGTCTGCAGGATATCCATGCCGCAACCCTGTCTGTCGGTGGACGCCTGTTAATTACCGCTGATCATGGCAATGCAGAAGAAATGCTCGACCCAATCACAGGATTGCCACATACAGCTCATACACTTAACCCCGTGCCAATTTTACTTGTAAACGGGCCCGACAATGTAACAAAGATCGCTAATGGCCGTCTTGCCGACATTGCCCCGACGATACTGGATTTGCTCCATCTTGATCAACCTGTTGAAATGGACGGTAGATCATTAATTCGGAGAGACGAAGACTAGAAGACTAACTGAGGATCCCCTTGAAAAGCTCGTACATCAACCTTGTCATGATAAAACCGGCTCTCAAACGAGGCTGGATACTTTTGTCATACCTGATGCTGCTTGCCTTTATTTATCTAGGAGCTCCAACGCTCACTTCTGCCCAAGATACAAATCAGAAAATTCAAACCCTTGAACAAAAAGCTGCTCAAGGAAAAAAGGAAGCACGAAAGCTATCTGCAACCTCAGTTCGTCTGGGCAAGGAGCTTTCAGGCTTACGTGGACAGCTCATTGTTGCAGCGCGCAAGATTCAAGGTTACGAGGGTGATCTAACTGCTATTGAAGACACGCTGATATCCCTTGAAGAAGAGGCCGCGGCAAAAACTATCCGCCTTACAAGCGATAGAGAACGCTTAAGCCGTACTCTATCTGCTCTACAGCGCATTGCATTATTGCCACCAGAGGCGTTGGCCGCAGCACCGGGTTCTCCCGTTGATACTGTCAGATCTGCCATGCTTCTCAAAGTTGCGGTCCCTGAGATTGAAACCCGGGTCGAGAACTTACGTGCTGATTTAAACGAACTTGCTGAACTTAAAAGCCGAATCGAATACGAACGCACTGCCCTCCTTTCTTCTCGAAAAAATCTGAGCCGGGAAAAAGACGGCCTAAATATTCTCATCAAGAGAAAGCAAACCCTTCATTCCCAAACCACGTCTTCACAAGAATCGGTCAGTGCACGTGTTAAAAAACTGGCTCAACAGGCGCGGGACATGAAGGATTTGGTCAAAAAACTAGAAGCTGAACGCAAAAGACTTGCGCTTGCGGCACCAAGACCCATACCCAAACCTGTGTCCCCAACCGTCTCAGCGGCTCCTAGTCCTCCTTCCTCAAAAACAGAAACCGCCTCTCAAAAGGTTACTCAACTAGCTGTAATCCCTGACCCATCACAGATACGGGACTTCCCTTCTCGCCAGAAACGTGTACTTTTATATCCAGCTCGCGGAAGAGTGATCAGTAAGTACGGGCAAAAAAAGGGGACCAATGTATCATTCGATAAGGGATTAGTGATTCTAACACGCCCATCGGCGCAAGTAATTGCACCTTTTGATGGACGGATAGCTTATGCTGGAGAATTCCGTGGTTACGGGAGGATCTTGATCATTGAACACTCTGGACGATATCATACATTATTAGCAGGTGTTGAAAGGATTGATGTGGCTGAAGGACAATGGGTTCTAGCAGGTGAACCGGTCGCCCGAATGGGTGATCGAAAGTTAGAACATGAAGAAATTTATTTCGAACTGCGTCGAAGCGGTCTACCCATCAATCCAGCTCCCTGGATACTAACAAATACAAAGATTTCTAATATCAATAAGGTGAACGGTTAATGCTTAGTCTCAAAAAAGTGCTCTTAACAACAGCTTTTGCTATTGCACTACCCACCAGCCTCGTAGCAGAGGCAACCGTTGATCCGCGGCGCGATACTTACCGACAGCTGGAGCTTTTCGGCGATGTCTTTGAACGTATCAAGGCTAATTACGTCGAAGAAGTATCTGATGAAGAACTGATCGAATCAGCCATTCATGGCATGTTAACCCGGCTCGATCCTCACTCTAGTTATCTGACTCCGGACTCGTTCAAAGATATGCGCGTCCAAACTCGCGGAGAGTTTGGTGGTCTCGGCATTGAAGTCACCATGGAGAATGGCTTCGTTAAAGTCGTTTCTCCTATAGATGATACGCCTGCGGCAAAAGCAGGCATCGAAGCTGGTGATTTCATCACTCACCTCGATGGTGAAGCTGTGCTCGGCCTTACTTTGCAAGAAGCCGTAGAGAGAATGCGCGGCAAAGTTGGTAGCGAATTAAAAATCACCATCAGTCGCGAGGGTGTCGATTCTTTTGACGTCACACTTGAACGCGCAGTTATCAAAGTTCGGTCCGTTCGCCATCGCATTGAAGGAAATATAGGGTACGTTCGTGTTTCTTCTTTCAACGAGCAAACAACTCCTGGTCTCGAGAAATCTATCAAGGCAGTCCAAGATGAACTCGGCGATAAGATGCTCGGCATTGTTCTTGATTTACGCCTAAATCCTGGAGGCCTTCTTACCGAAGCGATTTCCGTATCTGATGCTTTCCTTGAGCAAGGCGAAATTGTATCCACTCGAGGCCGTGATAATACCAACGCCCAACGCTTTAACGCCCGTTCTGGCGACTTGATTGATGGTAAACCCCTTGTTGTTTTGATTAATGGCGGTTCCGCTTCTGCTTCTGAAATCGTTGCAGGCGCTCTTCAAGATCACCGCCGAGCAATTATCATGGGTACGCAATCGTTTGGTAAGGGGTCTGTTCAGACCATTATGCCTCTACTTGGCAATGGGGCGATGCGTCTTACCACAAGTCGTTATTACACCCCATCAGGACGGTCAATCCAGTCAGAAGGTATTGCACCTGACATCATCGTGGAACAGGCCAAAATCGAAACTCTGGAAACCAAAAACCAGCGCAGAGAAGCTGATCTACGTGGTGCGCTCGAAAACAAAGGTGGCACCAATGGCGATAAAACGTCTGAAGAGGGAGAAAAGGCTGCTGAAGATGCAAAGCCTTTGGACTACCAGCTTGATAGAGCCTTGGACCTCATTCAGGGAATTGCGCTCTACAACTCAAGTAGTGCAAGTAACTAGGCAGGCTATTAATTAAATCATTCAAACAGTTGAGATAGCTGTGAACTGGAACAAAATAGTCCTTATTTTTAGCTGGGTGGCGTTGGTCTCTATGATCGGCGCCGCAGCTGGCTATACGATTTACGGATCTCACGTTCCCCTCCCCTACATTTACACACCAGCTACCCATACCGAGGCGGAAGAAGATCACCCGTCAGATCTTCATGGTGAAGAAACACACGCTGAAGATTCGACTGGCGAAAATTCGATGGGCGAAGAAACAAGCGACCAAGAAACACATAATACTGGCAACTTACCGGAGGATACGGCGGGTGAAGAGAACCACGGCACAAATGAGACTGATCATGGTACCGATGCACCCTCTGATACTCATGAAGTAGCTGAGACCGCTGACCACACTGAAGATCCTACGAGTGATCATGTAACGGAAGAAGAAACATCTGAGCTTACTCCTCCTGAAGATCATACACCTACCACAGGTGAGACAGAAGTCTCTCATACCGATGAAACGGATCATGCCGAACCAGAAGAGCATGCTTCTGAAGGGACAGAGGTACATGAGACAGCTTCGTCAAGTGATCATGAGGAAGTGGTGCCCACGAAAGAAGATACTAATTCAAGTGAAAAACACGACGATGAAGGTCACGCTTCTACAGAGGAGACAAGTCCTTCCGGCCACATTACGGAAGCTACTGATGCGCACATGCCTGAGAACACAGAGCATGAAACCCCAGAAGGCGCATCTTTAACGCCAACTGACCCCACACATGAAGACGCTCTCAACACCGCACCGAGTTGGAAGCGCTATGGTCAAAAGCCGCCTCCAGCCGATGGCCGCCCCAAAATCGCAATTGTCTTAACGGGCCTCGGCCTTTCTCGGGCTGCGACAGAAGCTGCGATTAGGCAATTACCGCAGACAATTACGCTTTCGTTTACCCCTTATGCTCGCGACCTTGAGAGCTGGATTGCCTTGGCACGATCCCACCACCACGAAGTTCTCTTAGATCTTCCGATGGAGCCGTTGACCTACCCATCAGATGACCCGGGACCACAAGCACTACTCACCGGACGACAACCAGAAGGTAATATTAATAACCTTGCCTGGATCGCGAACAGAGGATCTGGTTTTGTCGGGATGAGTGCTTATATGGGCGATCGCTTTGTTACTTCTGAACGGCAAATGAAGCCCGTCATGGAGTACTTCAAAGACCATGGGCTCTTATTCCTCGACAATGGTAAAAATAAGGAAAGCCTTGCCTTGCGCCTTGGCTCTGAATACGGCGTTCCTATAGCCGTAAATCAACGCGCGATCGATGAGGCCCAACTTAGCAGAATGGCAATTGACTCCCGCCTTGCACAAGTCGAACAAATCGCTCTTAAAAATGGCTTTGCAATTGCAACAGGCCGCCCTTATCCGGTTACACTTGAACGCATCGCAAGCTGGGTCCATGATCTCGAGAGCAAAGGATTTCAACTAGTCCCTCTTACTGCTGTAGTTTCTGTTCCTGAAGCCCCAACTCATCAACCAGATACACACGCCACAACAAGCGCGGCTACCGGCCATGAAACAGAAGAAGGTAAAGGTGATGATAGTGGCCATTGATAAAACCCTGACTGATGCTGAGATTGATGCCCTACCCTACCGCCCTTGCGTCGGCATCATGCTTTTAAATGAGCACAACAAAGTATTTGTCGCCCAACGAATTGATAACCCTGGAAAAGCATGGCAGATGCCCCAAGGAGGTATTGATCAGGGGGAAGAGCCGCTCAAAGCTGCTTTTCGAGAACTTGAAGAGGAAATCGGCACCGCCAATGCCGAACTTCTGGCCGAGACACCTGACTGGTATACATACGATTTACCCCGCGACCTCGTGCCTAAAATCTGGAACGGTCGCTATCGAGGGCAAAAACAAAAGTGGTTTGTTTTTCGCTTCAAAGGACACGACACTGAAATCAATATCAATACAGAAATTCCTGAGTTTTCAGAGTGGAAATGGACAGAGATGTCCTCTCTGCCGGATATGATCGTCCCCTTCAAACGCAGCCTATATACAAAACTGGTCGAAGAATTCTCTTATTTGATCAAGTAAATTATTTGAAGTAAGATTCTGAAAAATCGACGACCTCAACTGATAACAAAGCTTTGCCCTCAAGTAAGACCTGTTTTGACTGTAAAACCGACTTTCCCAAATTTTCCTTCTGTTGCAAGGTCCGTCCAGGCAATAACTTAACGGTTGTGTTTACATAAAGCTGTTGTTCTGCACCTGTCTTAAAGTGAGTAAGAGGCAGTGCTCTTACTTTAATTGAAGTCGTATCAAACAAGCCCGTATTTGCCGTTGCGCTAAACACTTCATCAACCAATTCGGAAATCGCCACGATTTCCTCCAGAGGCGCAGCATATTCAATAATACAATGTGGCATCGGGAAAAATCCTTTAAATAATCATTGAAAAATACGACCTGACCCTCACACAAATGATGAAGTGCCTTGCCAAAATTTAATGAATAAAAACCTACTGAAAATCACAGGTGTTTAACATTCTAAAATCCTTTATTTACTCTTTTTCTTTCTGCCATTTTAGGGGGCGGTACTTTACCCCGGCCTCTTGCTTCCAACCTTCCATCGGCTCAAATTGTTTTTCCTGGTAGAAAGCATACCCAGCCGTGGATGAGTTTACATATAATTCTCTGAGATCAAGCGTATCTCGCACACGATCCAAAAGCCGGGAAGCAAGTTTAAGTCTTTGCGCCCGTTCTGTAATAAACAGAAGCAATACTTGGGTTTCCAATACTTCAATGTAACCGGAAATACTGTTATCCACTTCTTGGACAATAAGTCCCTTTGACCCAGTAACCAGCCGTTTCAAAAGCTGATCAGCAGAAAGATATTCTTCAAAATCACGCCAACCAGTGTCATCGAAATCATCAGAGATACTTCTTTGAGCTTCCTTAAGGACCATCTCGGACACACTTTCGAGATCATCAACACCGCAAGGCCTTATTATTCGACCGTCATCAAGAAACAACATTTCCATAAAAGGCATTCCAGATCCTTTTCAGATTATTTATCCTACTTATAAACTATCAATCATTCGTGGATTGATAATATCGATAAAGTACAAAGCAAAACAATAACTGAAGTTAAGTTGTTCCCTAACACCGGGACTGATATTGTGGCACGGAAAATTGTGGCCACTAGCTTTTTATTAAGCCAAGCCGAATACCTAGCCAACATGAGCAATAATACAATGTCGATAGAACAAGAGTTAAACACACGCAGCGAATCAAAATGTGAGCTTTGCGGTGCATCCAAAAATCTTGCTGGCTTTGAAGTTCCCCCCAGTTCTGACGGCAGTACCGAACAGTCCGTTTTGATTTGCAATACCTGCCGTGATCAAGTTAGTAACTTTGAACAAATAGAGGTTAATCACTGGCGGTGTCTTAATGACAGCATGTGGAGCCAGGTTCCCGCTGTCCAGGTTATGGTTTGGCGTATGCTTAATCAGTTGAGAAGTGAAGGTTGGGCACAAGATCTCTTGGATATGCTTTATCTTGATGACCAGACTATGGCTTGGGCACAAGCAGGTACAACAGATCAATCCGATGAAGATGGGGTTAAACACCTTGATTCAAACGGCGCTGTTCTAGAAGCCGGTGATACTGTCACCTTTATCAAGGACCTTAATGTTAAGGGCGGTGGGTTCACAGCTAAACGTGGCACTGCTGTACGAGGGATATCACTGGTACCTGATAATGCAGAGCAGATCGAAGGCCGCGTCAGTGGACAACAAATCGTTATTCTGACCAAGTTTGTGAAAAAGTCTTAACAAGGCTGACCACGACAATTAAAAAAAGAGGGCCAGATGGATACCCTGTCTGACCCTCTTTTTTTATACAGCTTTTAACCCGCTGTTATTTTCCGTTTGCGAGTCAGCATATTCAATGCCTCTACGAATGCGGAAAAGGTCATTGCAGCATATATGTAGCCCTTTGGTACATGGACACCGAAGCCGTCAGCAATCAGGATCATACCAATCATCATGAGGAAACCGAGCGCCAGCATAACAATGGTTGGGTTGGCTTCTATAAAACGCGAGAGTGGCCCAGCTGCAAACAACATAACCAACACTGCTGAAATAACCGCGATCACCATAATCGAGATGTGATCCGTCATCCCTACGGCTGTAATTATACTGTCGATAGAAAACACGAGATCGAGCACTAGGATCTGGCCTATTGTTGTGGCGAAATTCGCGACCACTCCATTACCATTTTGTTCTTCAGCTTCATCGTGCTCAACGTTGTGGTGAATTTCCTTCGTCGCTTTCCATACGAGAAAAAGTCCCCCGGAAATGAGAATTATATCTCGCCACGAGAAGCTTTGCTCAAAGAGAGTAACAACAGGTTCGACCAGCTGTACAATGATGGCCACTGTACCTAATAAGGCCAACCTAGAAACAAGAGCCAGGCCAAGCCCAATGGCCCGCGCTTTTGATCGACGTTCCTCAGGTAACTTATTGGTCAGGATAGAGACAAAAATAAGGTTATCAATACCTAGGACAATTTCCATCACAACCAGAGTAAATAGGGCCATCCAGGCTGCGGGTTGGCTCGCCAAAGCAATTAAATTTTCCATCAGAGATCTTTACGGCTAGGGACAAGGATTTAACAAATATTGATCGAAAGCATCTGATATCTTTATCAATGATGCAATCAAGCTACTTACTAATTTGCCGTTTAAATGACTTCTCGTTATTATATTGCAGCGCACAAACAAAAAAGCCCGGGCCAATATGGCACCGGGCTTTCTTATTACTCTTACTAACTGTCTGATTAGCCGATGGCTGTAAGCCGGGCTTCAGACAATTCGATCTGTTTTCTTGCAGCGTCACGTCCAGCATCATCCTTAGCGTCAGAGAAATCCTCTTTCGCATCTTGAAGTTGCTGTTGAACTGTTGCTTTGTCTAGCTCGCTTACTGGCTCAGCAATTTCAGCGAGAACGGTGCAGCGTTCGGTGGTTACCTCGGCAAATCCACCCGCAACGAAGATACGCTCACTAATCTCTTTACCAGAGTAGATTGCGATCACGCCAGGGCGTACTGTAGAGATCATCGGTGCGTGACGCGGCAGCACACCAAAGTCGCCATCTTCCCCAGGAACGACAACCATGTCGACGCTCTTGGAAAAAAGTAGTTTCTCTGGTGATACGAGTTCGAATTCCACCTGTTGGTTGGCCATCAATCTCTTCCTGCTACCGGTCTTACGACAATTAAACTATTCACGAAGCCTTAAGCGGCTTCAGCGGCCATTTTTTCAGCTTTGGCAACAACTTCGCTAATGGTACCAACCATGTAGAAAGCTGCTTCTGGAAGGTGATCATATTCACCAGCAAGAATGCCTTTAAAACCGCCAATGGTATCTTCTAGTGCAACCTGAACACCAGGTGAGCCAGTGAAGACTTCAGCCACATCGAAAGGCTGTGACAAGAAACGCTGGATCTTACGAGCACGCGCAACAGTCATTTTATCATCTTCGGAAAGCTCATCCATACCCAAAATCGCAATGATATCCTGTAAGTCTTTGTAAGACTGTAGAACACGTTGGATTTCACGGGCAATTGTATAGTGCTCTTCACCAATGACTGATGGCTCAAGAATACGGCTAGTTGAATCGAGAGGATCCACAGCCGGATAAATTCCAAGTTCAGCAATCTGACGAGACAGAACAGTCGTCGCATCCAAGTGAGAGAAGGTTGTTGCAGGTGCAGGGTCAGTCAAGTCATCAGCAGGAACGTAAACGGCCTGAACAGATGTGATAGAACCTTTCTTCGTAGACGTAATACGCTCCTGCATGGCACCCATATCAGTACCAAGAGTTGGCTGATAACCAACCGCAGAAGGAATACGACCAAGAAGAGCTGAAATTTCAGAACCAGCCTGTGTGAAGCGGAAAATATTATCCACGAAGAACAGAACGTCCTGGCCTTCTTCATCACGGAAATACTCAGCCTGAGTAAGACCAGTCAAAGCAACACGAGCACGGGCTCCCGGAGGCTCATTCATCTGACCATAGACAAGCGCACATTTACTATCGCCTTCTAGGTTGATAACGCCGCCTTCAATCATTTCGTGGTAAAGATCGTTACCCTCACGAGTACGCTCACCAACACCCGCAAACACAGAGTAACCACCGTGTGTTTTTGCGATGTTGTTGATCAATTCCATGATTGTCACGGTTTTACCAACACCAGCACCACCGAAGAGACCAATTTTACCACCCTTAGAATAAGGGCAGAGCAAATCAATAACTTTAATACCTGTTACCAGGATCTCAGCATCAGTTGCTTGTTCGTCAAATTTTGGAGCAGCACGGTGAATTGGGAAAGAGACTTTGTTACCAATTTCGCCACGTTCGTCAATTGGCTCACCAATAACGTTCATGATACGACCCAGAGTTTCTGGGCCAACTGGAACTTTAATCGCATCGCCAGTATCAACGACTTCCTGACCGCGCATAAGGCCGTCAGTTGCATCCATCGCAATGGTACGAACAGTATTTTCACCCAAGTGCTGGGCAACTTCAAGAATAAGGCGTTTGCCATCATTCTGTAATTCTAGAGCGCCCAAAATTTCAGGAAGGTTTCCACCTGAGAATTGAACGTCAACCACTGGTCCGAGGACCTGTGTGATCTTACCGATATTCTTATCAGCCATTTAGTGTCACTCCTTAGCCAGTGCGCTTGCCAGAGCTCTCTAAAATTAGAGAGCTTCTTTGGCGGAGATAATTTCAATCAACTCGTTTGTGATGTTTGCTTGACGTGTTCTGTTATACTTAATCGACAGTCGATCAATCATCTCGCCAGCGTTACGTGTCGCACTGTCCATAGCAGACATACGAGCACCGTGCTCACTAGCGGCATTTTCAAGCATCGTTTTAAAAATCTGGATTGAGATATTGCGAGGCAACAAATCTTTCAGGATTTTCTCGTCCGATGGTTCGTAATCATAGATACCGCCATCAGCAAGACCAGATGCATCCGCATCACCCTCAGCTTCAAACGGAATCAACTGTTGAGCAGAAGGAATTTGAACGATTACAGACTTGAACTTCGCATAGAAGATCGTGCAAACATCAAATTCACCAGCATCAAACATTCTCAAAACGTAGTCAGATACGGTCGTTGCCTTATCAAAACCTAAACTAGGTTTTGCGATATCTTCAATGGTATCAACGATGCTGGATCCAAATTCACGTCGTAGCTGGTCACGAGATTTACGACCAATACAGTAGAACTTTACAGTTTTACCAGCCTTGATCAGTTCATGAGCCTTCTTGCGTGCTTCCTTTACAATATTTGTATTGAAACCACCACAAAGACCGCGGTCAGCCGCGGCTACGATGAGTAAATGAACGTCATCTTTACCTGTTCCAACAAGAAGAGGAGATGCTCCTGGCTGTTTACCTGCAGATGCAGCAAGAGAACCTAGCATCCGTTCCATACGCTCTGCGTATGGGCGGGATGCCAAAGCTTGTTCTTGTGCACGGCGCAGCTTAGCCGCAGCAACCATCTTCATAGCCGAAGTGATCTTTTGCGTTGACTTAACGCTAGCGATCCTAAGTTTCAGATCGTTTAAGTTTGCCATGTCGTTATTCGTTTCCCACAGCCATTAAACTCTGGACTGCCAATCCGTTATACAAAAGTCTTGGCAAAATTATCCATGAACGATTTCAGCTTGCCTTCTGTATCAGCAGAAAGAGCTTTGTCTTTACGAATAGCTTCCAGAATATCTTGGCCGTTGCCACGAATTTCAGAAAGAAGTTTTTCTTCGAAGTGACTGATCATTTTCACCTCAATCGCGTCGAGGTAACCCTTCACGCCTGAGAAGATAACAACAACCTGCTCTTCAACCGTCAGCGGTTTGTACTGTGGCTGTTTGAGGAGCTCGACCAAACGAGAACCACGAGCCAACAGACGCTGAGTAGCCGCATCGAGATCAGAAGCGAACTGAGAGAAAGCTTCCATTTCACGATACTGAGCGAGCTCAAGTTTAATACTACCAGCAACTTGCTTCATAGCCTTGATCTGCGCAGAAGAACCAACACGGGAAACCGAGAGACCAACGTTAACAGCTGGACGGATACCTTTGTTGAAGAGGTTCGTTTCTAGGAAAATCTGACCATCCGTAATCGAAATTACGTTCGTCGGAATAAAGGCAGAAACGTCACCACCCTGAGTTTCGATCACTGGAAGCGCAGTCAAAGAGCCTGCACCGTGATCGTCGTTCAATTTACATGAACGCTCAAGAAGACGGGAGTGAAGATAGAAAACGTCACCAGGATAAGCTTCACGTCCAGGAGGACGACGAAGTAGTAGAGACATCTGACGATAAGCAACAGCCTGCTTGGAAAGATCGTCATAAACGATCACAGCGTGCATTGCGTTGTCGCGGAAGTACTCACCCATGGCTGCGCCAGTATATGGAGCAAGGAACTGAAGCGGTGCAGGGTCAGAAGCAGTCGCAGCAACAACGATGGAATATTCCATAGCGCCATTGTCTTCGAGTGTCTTAACCAAACGGGCAACAGTGGAACGCTTCTGACCAACAGCAACATAGATGCAGAAAAGCTTTTCGCTTTCGCTAGAAGCAGCATCATTTGTTACTTTTTGGTTCAGGATCGTATCCAGAGCAATCGCAGTCTTACCAGTCTGACGGTCACCAATGATCAGCTCACGCTGTCCACGACCAATCGGAATAAGACTATCGATAGACTTAATACCAGTCTGCATCGGCTCGTGAACAGACTTACGTGGAATAATGCCAGGGGCCTTTACTTCCACACGCGTAAGTTCAACATCCTTTAGAGGGCCTTTGCCGTCAATCGGATTACCGAGACCATCGACAACGCGACCAAGCAGGCCTTTACCTGCAGGTACGTCAACAATAGAGCCGGTACGTTTGACTGTATCGCCTTCTTTAACACCACGGTCATCACCAAACAGAACGACACCAACGTTGTCGACCTCAAGGTTAAGAGCCATGCCCCGAATACCATTAGCAAATTCCACCATCTCGCCAGCCTGAACATTGTCCAGACCATAAATGCGAGCCACACCATCACCCACAGAAAGAACTTGGCCTACTTCGGCAACATCGGCGTCTGCACCGAAGTTTTCAATCTGATTTTTGAGAATGGTAGAGATTTCAGCGGCGCGGATATCCATTACCCAACCCCTTTCATCATCAGTTCAAGTCTCTGAAGTTTTGTACGTAAGGAGCTATCAACCATGCGGCTACCAACCTGCACAATCATGCCCCCGATTAATGTTTCATCGACAGTTACGTCAACTTCAACAGAACCACCTACAGAAGCCTTAAGAGCATCTGCAATTGCTTTCTGTTGTGTCTTAGTTAATTCGTGTGCTGCTGTTACTTTAGCCCGAATCTCACCGCGGCGACGCGCCAGTTCCGCCAAATAAGCGTCTGCCATGTCTGCCAAAACAGCAAGTCGACGATTTTCAGCAACAACCATTACAAAGTTATGTGTCACTTCATTGACACCCGCTTTGTCGAGTATTGCTGAAAACGCTTTTACCTGCTGGTCGCGTGTATAGAGCGGAGAGCTGAGCAAATCCTGAAGTTCAGAGCTACCTGAAACGAGTTGTTTCAAAGCAACCAGATCTTCAGCCACTGCATCCAATGCAGATTTTTCCTCGGCAATTCCCAGCAGCGCTAATGCATAGCGCCCTGCCAAGCCATTCAAGCTAGTGTTTTCGCCTGCCAAGCCGATTGCCCCCAAGATAAACCAGAAATTGACCCTGCCCGAACAGGTCGTATTTCAGTGAAGCCGAAATTCTTTCGCTACGAAAAGTACGATGAGTACTAATCATCAGGCGCGGGTTTGGTATCACAGACATAACAGGGTTTCAAGCGAGTCAGATGAAAGATTCGAGGTTTTATTGCGCTCTTTTTCGCAACTGCACTCGAACAAACCTTCATCAAACACTGGGAAGTCCCTGTTTATCCTTAAAAATACACCGTTAAGATTCTGTTTTTAGGGAATCTTTGCTGTAAAAAAAAACTTTTCCAATATCAAAATAACATATGGCAATCGCCTAAGAATCTCGAAGATCAAAAATATTCGCTTTATCAGATTTTGATTTATAAAAACGAATAAGGGTCGATATCAACCACTACTCTGATACGAGAGGAAGGCTTTACCCGGCCAAGCCATTCTTTTGCGATCCCCTGAGGCGCAATAGCACGTTTAGACATTATCAGGAATCGACGCCGGAATTTTCCACGAAGCAAAGCAAGCGGAGCTGGAGCTGGCCCAAGAATTTGCGCCCCTTCAATTTGCGGAATCGCTCGCGCTAGGCTTGCGCAAAAGTTATCCAGTTCAGATTCATCTGGACCAGATATGATAATAGCCGCCAAACGTCCAAAAGGAGGCAAATCGCCTCGGGCACGGGTTTCAGCTTCCTGTTCGAGAAACTTGTCACGATCACCCGCCTTGAGAGTTTGCATTACAGGATGATTGGGATCTGATGTCTGAAGAAGGACCCGTCCTTTATGCTCAGCACGACCAGCACGACCAGCAACCTGATGCAGGAGCTGAAAAGTTCTCTCAGCCGCCCGAAGGTCACCTCCAAATAATCCGAGGTCAGCATCAACGACACCCACCAATGTCAAATAAGGGAAGTGATACCCTTTGGCCATCACCTGTGTACCTACAAGTAAATTGACTTCCCTGCTCTGTACGCTCTCTATCATTTCACGGGTGGCGGCAGGAGATGTCATCGTATCACTTGCCATCAAGGCAACATTGGCATCTGGGAACAGCTTTTTGGCTTCTTCGACAATTCGCTCCACACCAGGTCCACAAGCGACCAACGTATCTTCTGCGGCACAAGAAGGGCATGTATCGGGTAATGCTGCATTAAAACCACAGTGATGACATTGTAACCTTGCGAACCGACGATGCTCAACCAGCCAGGCGGTACAATGCGGGCACTGCATGCGATGACCACAGGTCCGGCAAAGTGTCAGTGGTGCATATCCTCGCCTATTCAGAAAGAGCATGGCCTGCTCGCCAGCGTCCAATGTCTTTCGGATGGCCCCACGAAGAGCCTGGGACAACCAACCCGGCCCCGTGTTCAAACGCTCAGGCTTATCAAACCGTAAATCAATCAACTCAACATCAGGCATCCCAGCGCCACCGTGACGATCAGGAAGAACAAGTCGATCATATCGACCGTTTTGCACATTAATCATGGTTTCAAGTGCGGGAGTAGCCGAGGCCAAAACAACAGGACAAGAACAACATTTAGCCCGAACCACAGCCATGTCACGGGCATGGTAATAGACTCCGTCCTCTTGCTTGAAGGAACCTTCATGCTCTTCATCGACAATAATGAGGCCTAAATTCTCATAGGGAAGAATAAGAGCGGAGCGGGCCCCAACCACCACGGGCGCTTTGCCTTCTGACACGGCGCGCCACGTTTTACGTCGAAGAGCAGGCGAAAGTTCAGAATGCCATTCTGCAGGTGCAACGCCGAATCGCTGCTCAAAGCGATCGAGCCACTGGCTTGAAAGAGCTATCTCTGGGAGCAAGACCAGAACCTGCCGCCCCTCTTTCATTGCAGCCTCGACAGCTTCAAAATAAACCTCGGTCTTACCCGAGCCCGTAACGCCATCCAAAAGGACCGTCGAAAACGTGTGCTCTCGAACACGGGCCATCAGATCATCCGCGGCCTCTCTTTGCCCTTCCGAAAGCTTTGGGCCTTTTATATCTGGCTTTGGGGTTTGAAAGGAAAAATCTGGGGCATCATAAAAGCTTTCGAGAAAGCCCGCTTGCTCTAGGCCTTTAACCACGGGATTAGACACCGCAGCTTCCTTGGCCAGATCCCCTATCGCCCAGCCACCACTATCTTGAACAACATCAAGCACGCGTTGTCGCGCTGCTGTGATCCGAAAACCATCTGGGACTTCTGCCTCAATTACTCGGCGATAGAGCTTTTGACCAACAATCGTTTCCAATGCCTGAGGCACCGATAAAGCCATTTTCAGAACAGAACCTTGCGGAGACAAGGTGTAAGAGGAGACCCATTCTACAAATTTTCGCAGTTCAGCCTTCAGGGGAAGCGCCTCAGAAACACTGACTATTTCTTTCAGCTTCTTGAGAGGAACATCTTCATCCGCGGCACCATCCCAGACCACACCGGGGAGAATCCGCCGCCCGACAGGGACCTGAACGATTTGACCTGGCTCCAGAGCGATCTGTTGGCCATCAGGCCCATAAGGCAAGATATAGTCGTAGGGACGATCTATAGGTAAGATAACCTGCACTCGACAACGAAGCGGCTTTTCAATGTTCTGATCAAACAATGTCAGATCGCTGCCACTTTCAAACACGAATCGTTACCCTCATACCCATAAAAATTAACGTTCACCCTGCCGATTGTCTCCGCTATGACAAGAAAGAAAACACCTAAATTTTCAAAACAGGAATAAAAGTACAGCACCCCTTATTTTAAATAGACGACTTTATTTAACACGGAACTCTGGACCTCAGGCGTCGAGGCGTTATCTTGGGGCAGACATATTTTTCTGCACATCGTGATGACCTATCCCTTGGTCTCACCAAGCAGAACCAGATTTATTATGAGGTTATTGATGGAATTCTTTATCGACACTGCGGATATCAACGAAATTAGCGAACTTGCAGCAACCGGTCTTGTGGATGGCGTAACAACTAATCCGTCCTTGATTGCAAAGAGCGGCCGCCAGTTTATTGAAGTCATCAAAGAAATTGCTGAAATTGTTTCCGGTCCTATCAGCGCCGAGGTTACATCACTTGAATACGAAGGCATGGTTGCAGAGGGCCGTAAACTTGCCGCTCTTGCAGACAACATTGTCGTTAAGCTTCCGCTTACCCCCGATGGACTGAAAGCTTGTAAAACATTTTCAGACGAAGGCATCTCTACAAACGTGACGCTTTGCTTCTCTGCCGCACAAGCTCTATTGGCTGCCAAAGCAGGTGCAACTTATGTATCTCCGTTTATTGGGCGTCTTGACGATCTTGCTCAGGATGGACTGCTCCTGATTTCTGATATCGTCGAAATTTACAATGCCTATCCAGAACTGACAACCAAAGTACTTGTTGCGTCTACACGTAGCCCACTGCACATCGTTGAAGCCGCTAAAATGGGCGCTGATACCGCGACAATACCACCAGCTGTTCTTCGTGCTATGTTTAAGCACCCACTTACAGATCGCGGCCTCGAAGCTTTTATGGCTGATTGGGAAAAGACGGGTCAGACAATACTATAAGCGACAACGCTAGGAACGAAGACTATGAGCAGCCCTTCTCAGGATGTTAAGACGGCGACGGAAAAAGAGCCTCTTATCACTGCGCGTCATGTAGAGAAATTTCTACGCCAGCACGCGGATTTTCTGGTGCAGAATCCACAGATCATTGATTCTCTCGAAATCCCCGGAAAAACAGAAGGGCGCGGTCTTGCCGATCTTCAGCAATATTTGATCGAGAAGCTTCGCAATAAACTTGACCTCGTGACGAGAGAACGTGATCTCGTCATCACGAGAAGTCACCACAACAAACTAACCCAAGACAGAACACACCGTGCAGTCAAAGCCCTGATATCTGCGAAAAATTTTGAACATCTCATTGATGTTATCAGCACAGAGCTTCCCATTATTATGGGAATGGATGCCATTGCTATTGGCGTTGAGCAACCAGGTGAGGCAGATGTTGCGGCTCCGGTAGAAGGCATATCCTGCCTCTTACCGGGTATGGTTGACGGCCTGATCGGAGGCGGACAACCCGCAATCCTTCGCGATCATATTGAAGGAGATGTATGCCTTTACGGTACCATGGCACCCTTGATACAATCTGATGCCCTTATTCGCCTAAACATATCGTCGACCACTCCACCAGCCATGTTGGCTTTTGGGTCTCAGCGCGATGATCAGTTTGAGCCCGGCCAGGGAACGGAATTGATCCGTTTTATCGGCTCTGTGATAGAAAATACCATTCGGACATGGCTGAAACTCCCCGAATAAAGGACGCAACTCAAATAGAAAACACAGACGGGCTAGATCTTACACCTATCCCTTGGGCTGATGATGTCCATGAGGCTTTCGAAGGCTGGCTAAGATGGCACGCAACAGAAAAGCGCTCTTCTGACCATACTCTTGAAGCCTATGGCCACGATATCAGAAGCTTTCTGCTTTTCCTCGCAGATCATCGTGGCCAAATTACATCTTTAGCAACACTCAACGCGCTACAGACACGTGATTTTCGATCTTGGCTCGCCGCACGCGCAGGGCAAGAACTCAGCAAGACATCAACAGCCAGATCACTGTCCGCCGTTAGAGGGTTTTATAAATGGCTCAATCGACGGGATCTGATTAATAATCACGCTCTAGATATATTGCGAACCCCCAAACGTCCTCAAACGGTCCCCAAAGCACTGACAAAAGAAGAAGCTAAACGGGTTATGGAAGAAAGCCCCAGCCTGCAGGAAGACGGGTGGGTCGGCTTGCGAGATCAGGCAGTTTTACTTTTACTTTATGGCTGCGGACTTCGTATTTCAGAAGCTCTCTCCCTTAACCAGGAGGACGCCCCCAATAAAAATCAGGATGTTTTTCGCATCGTAGGCAAGGGCCAAAAAGAACGTTTGGTGCCAATACTACCTGTTGTAAGAGAAGCCATCGAAGCCTACCAGGCCGCCTGCCCCTTTAGTAGAAACCCAAATGACGCCCTCTTCCTCGGCGTCAAAGGCAAGCGTCTATCTGCCCGAATTATCCAGCTCCAAACCCAAAAACTGCGCGGAGCACTTGGTCTTCCAGAAACAGCCACCCCGCATGCCTTGCGCCATAGCTTTGCAACTCACCTCCTGGCCAACGGCGGAGACTTACGCGCCATCCAAGAGCTATTGGGACACGCATCTCTATCCACAACCCAACGTTATACGGATGTCGATGCGGATGAGTTATTGAAGGTGTACGACAAGGCGCATCCCAGCGCTTTAAAGGGCTAATCAACTTCCTTTAGATAAAGGCTCGCTCCGACCAAGCTTGTGGATAAACAGCGGCCCCAAAAGCACACCGATCCCCATTGTCGAGAAAGCCGCCGCCCACGCTAGGGAATTTTCAGATCCACCGAACAAGTCAAGCACGGCGCCAAAAACGATTGGAGAAAGCGATCCAGCAGCAAAACCAGCCAGAGACTGCAACGCCATGGTAGCCCCTTTACGCTTGGGATCCGAATTGGCAACGATCCCTGACGTCAAAGAGGACGAGTCTGCAGTTGTCGTAATTCCATAAATTGTAAAGCCGGCAATCACTACAACAAAGGGAAGGCTGGCAGAAAATCCAATTGTGAAACCAACGGCCGCCGACAAAACCATAACAAAAGTCAGGAGCTTTCTTCGGCCAAAACGCACAGAGAATTCATTGCCGATAACACTTGCTGGCAATCCCAACAAAAACACCCAGGATGCAATTTGAGTTGGGCTCCAGTTAAAACTATCCACGGGCTGCAAGGAGAGAGAGAAAACCAGAAACACAACCAACCATGCCCTAAATGCAAAGAGCTCCCAAAGATGAGCTGCATAGGCAAAGATATAACCAAGGGCCGGACGATTGGCGATGACAGGACGAAAATCGATGAGCTCTTTAAGCGGGATATGATGTTCAGGCTTATGCCCTTTTGCGACAAAAAATAAAACGACAATCCAGGCAAAGAAACTGCCAATCCCAGCAACAAGAAAAGACCACTGCCAGCCCCATAGTTGCCAGACCTCCCCTGCGACAAAGACGGATACTCCGGTGCCAATGGCAAAGTGGGCCGTATAATAAGCTACCGCGCGGCTTTGCTGTTTCTTTTCACTCACAAGATCAGTGAGGAGTTTTAAGCCCACCATATAAGTACCGGCGAGACTTACCCCCGCGAAAAGGCGAAAGAGCATCGCTGTCCAAAAACCTTCAGCGAGAAGCGCAAAACCAAGGGCCGCAAAACCACCTAGAGCCATTGAATAGAGATAAATTCGTCGCGCGTCTTCTCTGTCGGTAAGAGCAACAAGCAAAGGAACCGCCGCAGCATAGCCGCCGTAATAAATTCCACTGATCCAGCCAATTTCAGTATTGGTCAGAAGCCATTTTTTTTGAAACAAGATGATAAGTGCAGAGAATGTCGCATTGTCTAGCATGCCAAGGACTTGGGATAGACACATGACCGCGATAAGCGCCGTTGCTCTTTTTGTCGTACTGCCGTCCAACGTCATCAATGATCTCCTACCTCACGCAGAGATGATAATCGGCGAGGACAGGAGTTTGTCCAGCGATAATTATGCGCACGCCTTTATCTTTGCTTTAGATAAAACAAAAGGGGCAGCAACCCGCCGCCCCTTTGATCATCAAGATAAGAAAATAACTTAACTTGAAACTACATATGGATCGCACGTTTATCAACCGCCATGGCGGCTTCCTTAACGGCTTCACTCAATCCTGGGTGAGAGTGACAAGTCCGCGCAATATCTTCGGCAGATCCCCCGAATTCCATCACAGCCACAGCTTCTGAAAGCAGCTCACCAGCCACCGGACCAATGATGTGAACCCCAAGCACTTTGTCCGTCGTCGCATCTGAGAGGATTTTCACTTGGCCATCTGATTCGCCCATGCAACGCGCACGGCTGTTGGCACTAAATGGGAATTTCCCAACGTTGTAAGCAACTCCAGCTTCTTTCAAAGCTTCTTCACTCTTCCCAACGGATGCAATTTCTGGATGTGTATAAATAACACCAGGAACCAATGCATAGTTCACATGACCATGTTGCCCCGCCAGTGTTTCCACACAAGCGACACCATCTTCCTCGGCTTTATGTGCAAGCATCGGTCCAGGAACGCAATCGCCAATGGCATAGATACCATCCACGGAAGTCTTGAAGTTACCGTCGACCTGGACAATCCCACGCTCCATAGCAACACCCAGTTCCTCAAGACCAAGACCTTTAGTATAAGCCCGGCGGCCAATTGCAACGAGAACGGTATCAACTTCGAGCTCTTCAACTTTACCTTTTTTCACGGATTCCATGGTCAACTTGACCTTGCCGCCCGCCTTTTTTGCACCTGTCACTTTCATACCAAGCTTGAATTTCAAGCCTTGCTTGGTGAGAACGCGCTTAGCAAGCTTGCCTGTTTCTTCATCGATGCCAGGAAGAATTTGGTCAAGAAACTCAACGACGGTAACCTTAGCACCAAGACGAGACCAGACGGAACCAAGCTCTAGACCAATAACGCCAGCGCCAATAACAACCATGCTTTCAGGAACTTTCTTTAGCGAAAGTGCCCCTGTTGAGGTTACGATTTGATCTTCGTCTGTTTCAATACCAGGAAGTGGCGTAGATTCTGAGCCTGTTGCAACCAAGATATTTTTGGTCTTCAGAGTTTGTTCGCCATCATCGCCTTTAACAACGACTTCACCCGCTTTGGGGATAGAGCCCCAGCCCTTGATGTAATCAACTTTGTTCTTCTTCAGAAGAAACTCAACACCTTTGGTCAGATCGTCTACGACCTTGTCTTTGCGACCCAGCATTGTTTCCAAATCAAGCTCAACACTTGCCTTAATACCGTGTTCGGCAAAGTGTTTTTGAGCATCCACATACTTTTCAGACGAGTTCAGCAATGCCTTTGACGGCATACACCCAACATTCAAGCAGGTACCACCCAAGGCGCCTCGCCCTTCAACACATGCTGTCTTAAGCCCCAATTGTGCTGCGCGAATTGCGGCAACATACCCACCCGGGCCACCACCAATAATGACCAGATCGTAGAGAGCTTCACTCATTTTACTATAGATCCTTTCAGTGTCCTGAGGGCTTCCCCCCATAACCATGACGCACAGAGATTGCGACAGGTCGGCTATAAGCTATTTGATTTCAATAATCTGGATAGCATAGGAAACCTGATGCACATAGCCTTGAAGTGATAAAATAACAGAAATAATCACTGATATGCTCAAGGCTACGTTTGCTCTGCTTAAGCCGCAGAAATAAAAAACGTTCACAAACAAGACGAGATTAGCTAATATTCCGATAGCAATCAAATATTTCTTATCGGAAACAATATGTAATTTTCTGAGTTGTTACTGAATAGCATCTAATAAAAATATAAAAATCAGGGAATTGGGGTGCGGGATGAACAAAAAAGAAACACATAAAATTATAGAACCTAGAGCCACCATTTCTGGGGCAGAGCAAACCCTCGAACCTTTGAAATTAGGGGCGAGACTCCGGGATGTCCGCAAAAGAAGAAACTGGACTTTAGAAGAGGCATCCAAAAGAACAGGACTTGCCCGGTCAACCCTCTCAAAAATCGAGAACGATCAGATGTCTCCAACATTTGAAGTTGTCCAGAAACTGGTAGCAGGGATGGAAATCGATATACTCCAACTCTTTACCAAGGGCGACACACAAAAGAATGTTGGACGAAAGACAGTAACCCGTAAGGGTGAGGGCAAACCTCATCCTACCGCCACATATGAACATGAGCTTCTTTGTACCGAAATCATCAACAAGCGGATGATCCCATTTAAAAGTACTATTCACGCGCGCTCCATGGCTGATTTTGGCGAACTGGTGCGTCACAATGGAGAAGAGTTTCTCTACGTTCTAGAGGGGGAACTGACTTTTTACTCAGAGTTTTATGAAGCCATTACACTGAATGAAGGCGACAGCCTCTATTACGATAGCGGTATGGGCCATGCCTGTATCTCAACCAGTGAAAAAGATGCTGTCATCATCTGGGTATCCACCCCTCATCCATATTAAGCAATTGATACATAAGAAATTTTAATTCAATCACGCACCATTCACATATTTTTATTACAAGAAAATAGATTCCCGTATTGCAGAAATGTTTCCGATAGGATAAAACGGCCAAAATCAGAAATCGAACAACGATTTCATAATACAGCTCCCAGCAGAGTAACCAGTGTCAACGCATTGTATGTGTGTCGTTCCAGCAGACCGCGCACATCAACAGTTTCGCTTGCTTTAGAACAAGCGAACTAGGGGATAGCTATGGAAGCTTTAGAACTACTCACGAATATATTAAACGATATCAATGGTATTGTCTGGGGCGCGCCAATGCTCGCCCTTATCCTTCTAACAGGTTTATTCCTACAGGTTGGTTTATTTTTCCTGCCGCTTCGAAAAATCGGTTTTGGATTTTTACTGCTATGGAAAGGCAGAGAAAAAACACCAAGCGGAGGGGAAATTAGTCCTTTTAACGCCCTGATGACTTCACTATCGGCGACAATTGGTACCGGGAATATTGCCGGTGTTGCTGCTGCTATTTTCATTGGCGGCCCCGGGGCTTTGTTTTGGATGTGGTGTACAGCACTCGTTGGCATGGCCACCAAATATGCTGAGGCTGTTCTCGCTGTAAAATACCGCGAAGTCGATGATCTCGGAAATCATGTCGGTGGCCCGATGTACTACATCAAGAATGGTCTAGGTAAGGGTTGGTACTGGCTTGCACCTACATTTGCTATTTTTGGCTCCATAGCGGGTTTTGGTATCGGCAACATGGTTCTGGCCAATTCTATTGCCTCAGCCATTGAAACGAGCTTTGGCGTTCCGAGCATGATTACGGGTATTGTGCTCTTCGTCTTAACTGCTGCGGTTATCCTTGGCGGTATCCAGCGCATTGGTTCTGTTGCAGGTAAACTCGTACCTGCCATGGCAATCATATACGTTGCTTGCGGACTTGTTGTATTGCTTATCAATGCCGCAGAGATCCCAACTGCGCTGGATCTTATCTTTACCCACGCCTTCACTCCAGTTGCTGGCGCAGGTGGCTTTGCCGGAGCAACAGTCTGGCTCGCCATTCGCTTTGGTGTCGCACGTGGTGTCTTCTCTAACGAGGCAGGCCTAGGCAGTGCACCTATCGCCCATGCTGCAGCAACTACAAATGACCCTGTAAGACAGGGTTTGATTGCCATGCTCGGCACTTTTATTGATACCATTATTGTGTGCTCTATTACCGGACTTGCTATCATTACAAGCGGCATGTGGACCAGCGGTGAAACTGGGGCTCCCCTAACTGCTCTGGCTTTTGAAACCGCTCTCCCAGGCGTTGGCGGCTATATGATTGCGATCGTGCTTTCAGTCTTTGCCTTCACAACCATTCTCGGTTGGAGCTTCTACGGGGAAAAGTGCATTACTTTCCTCTTTGGCGTGAAAGCAATCATGCCTTACAGAGTTATCTGGTGTGCTGCTGTATTGGTTGGAGCCTTATTGAAAATTGATTTCGTTTGGCTCTTGTCTGATACGCTTAATGCGATGATGGCACTGCCAAACCTGATTGCGCTCTTACTTCTAAGTCCTATCGTCTTCAAACTGACGAAAGAGTACTTCGCAAAACGACAAGTAATTGAACAAGATGCTGAATCACAAAATTCAGGTGTGTAGATCTGAATTTTGAGGCTTAAAGGGCGGGGTGTTCTTTGACTCCCTGTAATACTCTGCCCTTTTTAAAGAGCCTACTCCTCACCCCCAGTTGGGTGAGCACCTCGCCTCTGATATGTCCTCATATCAGAGGTCTTTTTTTATTCCTCGGTTTCTTTTGGCTCTTCCAAATCAGTTTCTTTACCAGCGGGAAGGTGCACCACAAATCCAGAACACTCCTCATCCGCATACGGCTTTACGCGGGAAACCATCTCTTTTTTTAAAAGCTCAACCAGATGTTTTCCGACAGGTCTAAACAACGTTTCACCATTGCCGGGAACAGGCGGATCTAACCGGATAAGTACAGAGCGAATACGACGACGACGGCGCTGTCGCTCGATCATCTGCCGGATGGATTCAAGTGAATGTCGTAGATCCAGTCCCGTAAGATCCAACTCAAAATCTGCATGACCACTACGATCAATCAAATCGTTAAAGTTCAGTGACGCATCGTCCATACTCAACCCCAATCCAAGTCCCACACCAAGGAAACTCTATGCCAATGAAAAGTCATCATATCCGGAAAACATGACAGCACCAAGTATCTGTCGCACCCAACACTGGAAACAAAAAAGGGAGGCCGAAGCCTCCCTTTTAATACAACAGCTTACATACTGAGTAAGAGACGTTGTGGATCTTCCATGCACTCTTTAATCCGTACAAGGAAGGTCACGGCTTCGCGGCCATCGATCAAACGATGGTCATAACTGAGAGCCGTATACATCATCGGACGCACGACTACTTGACCATTGATAGCAACGGGACGTTCTTCGATTTTATGAAGTCCCAGAATACCGCCTTGAGGCATGTTAAGGATCGGGGTTGAAAGCAAAGATCCGAAAACGCCACCATTTGTTATGGTAAAGCTGCCATTGGTCATGTCATCCATGCCCAACTTGCCATCGCGTCCTTTTTTCGCCAGATCACCAAGACTGCCTTCAATCTCTGCAAAGCTCTTCTGATCACAATCACGAATAATTGGAACCATCAAGCCGGATGGGGTCGAAACCGCCATGCCGATATCAAAGAAATGGTTATAGACGATGTCATCACCGTCAATACGCGCATTAACTGCGGGGACATCTTGCATGGCCTGAACTACCGCTTTGGCAAAGAAACAGTTGAAGCCAAGGCGCACACCGTGTTTTTTCTCAAAACCTTCTTTGTATTGCTTACGCACCGCCATAACGGCTGACATATCAATTTCATTGAAGGTCGTCAGCATTGCCGCCGTATTCTGAGCTTCCTTGAGACGGCGAGAGATGGTTTTACGCATCTTGGACATTTTTTCACGTGACTCTCTCGCAGCAGCAGGAGCTGCTGCTGCGACTGTCGGTGTAGGAGCAGAAGCTGGAGTTACGGGTGCAGGAGCCGCGGGAGGATTTTTCAAATGCTCGAGAACATCCCCCTTGGTCAGAGCTCCATCCTTCCCAGTTCCTTTGATCTGATGTGGATTGAGATCATTTTCAGCAACGAGTTTAGCAACCGCTGGAGGAAGGGTCATTGCAGCAGACGCAGAACTTGTTTCGAGAAACGACAACAAATCTTGTTGGGTAACTTTTCCACCAGCGCCTGAACCTGAAATTTGTGAAGGATCGAGACCAGCACCATTAACGGCAGCGGCCTCTTTCTGAGCAGCTGGAGCTGACACTGTTGGAGCCGTGGCTGCTTTGGCAGGAGCAGAGGTTGCGCCTCCCCCACCTGGCGTAATCACACCAAGGATAGCTCCAACACCAACATCAGAATCAGCTTCGGCATTTATCGCCGTAAGAACACCAGCAACAGGTGCGTTTACTTCCAAAGTGACTTTGTCTGTTTCTAACTCACAAATTGCTTCGTCTTGAGCGACAGCATCCCCAACAGATTTCATCCACTGTGCAACTGTGGCTTCAGTAACGGACTCTCCTAAAACGGGCACAGGGATCTCAACTGGATCACCTGTTGCTTCAACTGCACTCGAAGCCGCAACAGCAGCTTCTGCAGGCGCTTCTACTGGTCCTTTTTTTGGTGCTGGAGCAGCAGGTTCTGCAGATTTGTGAACAGGAGCCGTGGATATTTCACCCTCTCCGATTGATCCCAAAACGGCGCCGACTTCAACATCGTCACCCTCTTGAACAAAAACTCCAGAAAGAACACCTGCAACTGAAGCATTTACTTCCAAAGTAACCTTGTCTGTCTCTAGCTCAACGATCGCTTCATCCATGACAACGGCCTCGCCTGGCTGCTTAAGCCATTTGGCGACAGTTGCCTCTGTAACAGATTCCCCAAGTGCCGGAACTACAATTTCGGTGGCCATTTTTTGTCTCTATATATGTTGGTTTATTTTTTCAGATATTCTAATCGAATTTTTTGCTTAACTCTCTAAGCAGTATGTAAAAAAAGGGTGGTCCATCATAGGACCACCCTCTTCAATTACTCACCGGCTTTTGCCACCGGGCGAAGTTTCTCAACTTTAGTCGCAGCTGCATCTCGTGCTTCAAGTTCTTCCGCTTTACGAGTCTGAATCCGGCTCATGGCTTTTTTACCAAGTGTAAAGGCATCCTCAAGCAAAGACTCTAACTGCAGAATATGTTTCTTACCCGAACCTGTTGCCGGAGAAGCTGCCGTCTTACGGCCCGCATAACGAGGACGAATATGCTTGAAGCCCATTTCCTCTGCAACTTCCTCAATAAAGGTAGACACAAAAGACCAAGCACCCATGTTCCGATGCTCTTCCTGGCACCAAACAAGATCACAATGCTCATATCCTTTTAGGGCTTGAGAAAGCGCCTCGGCAGGGAACGGGTAAAGTTGTTCCAGCCTGATAAGGTGAACATTATTCATGCCACGTTTTTCACGCTCATCGAACAGATCGTAATAGACCTTACCCGTACAGAGAACCACCTGCTTAATTTTACTGGGCGGGTTTACTGTATGTTTACAAGGCAAGACACGGTGGAAAGACGTGTTTGGCAACATATCTTCAAGATTTGAGATACAGCGCTTATGACGCAGCAGAGATTTTGGCGTCATAATGATTAGAGGCTTACGGAAGCCGCGATGAATCTGACGACGCAGAACGTGAAAATAGTTTGCTGGAGTTGTGCAGTTAACAACTTGGATGTTGTCTTCCGCACAAGATTGCAAGAACCGCTCTACCCGACCAGATGAATGTTCAGGACCCTGACCTTCATAGCCGTGAGGAAGAAGCATCACGACACCAGACATTCTGAGCCATTTCGATTCACCCGACACGATGAACTGATCAATAATAATCTGAGCACCATTAACAAAATCACCGAACTGAGCTTCCCAAAGAACAAGTGCATCAGGTTCGGCAAGAGAGTAGCCGTACTCAAAACCAAGAACGGCCAACTCACTAAGTGGGCTGTTAATAATTTCAGCGTGGGCTTGGCTCTCACGAATATGATTAAGCGGCTTGTATTCAGTTTGGTCCTGTTGATCGATCCAGGCTGCGTGACGATGGGAGAAAGTCCCGCGATTACAATCCTGCCCCGACAAACGAACCGGATGCCCCTCAACAAGAAGAGTACCATAAGCGAGCGCTTCGGCTGTGCCCCAGTCAATACCCTCACCCGTATCAAACATTGCCTTCTTGGCTTTGAGTTGGCGGGTTAATTTGCGGTGAATATTAAATTTATCCGGAACTTTACAAAGTGTAGCCCCAACTTCTTTAAGAAGTTCAAGCTTGACGCCTGTATCACCTCGACGAGCATCGTAGCCACGAACGGCGCCCATATGAGCCCACTTGCCTTCAAGCCAATCGGCTTTATTAGGCTTGTAGCCCTCCGAGATAGCAAACTCTTCTTCAAGTTTATCCCACCAAGATTTGTTGATTGCATCAATTTCACTCTTCGTGAGTGCCCCTTCAGCGGATAACTGTTCCGCATAGAGTTCACGCACTGAGCGTTGTTGAGCAATTTTCTTATACATCTGTGGCTGGGTAAATGTAGGCTCATCACCTTCGTTATGACCAAAACGGCGATAACAGAACATGTCGATGACAACGTCGCTTTTAAAAGTTTGGCGGTATTCAATAGCAATTCGTGCCACGTGAACCACAGCTTCTGGATCATCGCCGTTGACGTGAATAATCGGTGCCTGAATGGCTTTTGCAACGTCTGTACAATACGGGCCAGAACGGGAATGAACCGGATCAGTGGTAAAACCAATTTGGTTGTTCACAATAAAGTGGATCGTCCCGCCAGTGGTGTAACCATCCAGCTCTGAAAGATCCAAAGTTTCGGGAACAAGACCCTGCCCGGCAAAAGCCGCATCGCCATGCAGTAAAATACCCATGATCTTGGTACGATCGACATCGTTCTTCTGATCCTGCTTGGCCCGAACCTTACCAATGACAACAGGATCTACAGCTTCGAGGTGAGATGGGTTAGCCGTCAACGACAAATGAACGGAATTGCCATCAAACTCACGATCTGATGAAGTTCCAAGATGGTATTTCACATCGCCGGACCCTCCAACATCTTCCGGATTCGCAGCACCACCCTTAAACTCATTAAAAATAGCGCGAAAGGGTTTCCCCATCAGGTTTGCAAGAATGTTCAGGCGGCCACGGTGAGCAACTCCAAGAACGACTTCTTCCAGACCTAGAGCTGAACCGCGTTTGAGAATTTGCTCCAAAGCTGGAACCATAGTCTCGGCACCATCCAGTCCAAAACGTTTGGTACCGGTGTATTTTTTACCAAGAAATTGTTCGAAAATTTCTGCAGCAGCCAAACGCTCAAGGATTGCATGCTTACCTTTTGAAGTGAAATCTGTGCGGTTATTTATGCCTTCGATACGTTCTTGAATCCAAGCTTTCTGCTCAGGTTCTTGAATGTGCATAAACTCGACACCGATTTTTCCACAGTAAGTTCTGCGCACGCGCTCTACGATCTGACGCAGAGTTGCGGTCTCAAGCCCTAAGACACCATTAATGAAGATGGGGCGATCCATATCATCATCACCAAAGCCATAGGCTCTGGGATCAAGTTCAGGATGAGGCGTAATTTTTTTCAATCCCAAGGGATCTAAATTAGCTTCCAAATGCCCACGAACACGATAAGCCCTGATCAGCATCAATGCCCGAATAGAATCGAGAATTGCACGACGGTTTTCGTCTTCGTTCAATGGAGCAGTTGTTGTACTGGTTGCGATAGCAGGTGCTGCACCGCGTATACCAGTCAAAAGGTCCTTGGCATCATCTTCAAGGTTTGAGAAGAAGGATTGCCACCCCGCATCTATAGATGCGGGGTTGCTTAGAAACTGAGCATAAAGATCTGCCAGTTCACCGGCTTTAGGGCCAAAGTAGCGGGCTTCATGCCCAACGTTGGTGTTCGCCATCTTAAACGTAACCGAACTGGAGGTTACCAGTTCGGCTCCCTCTCAATTAGGTTGTTTATCCTTGCATCGCTTTCAGCATAGTACTGCCAAGACTAGCAGGAGAATCAGCGACTTGGAAGCCTGCAGATTTCATGGCTTCAATTTTGTCGTCTGCACCACCTTTACCACCAGCAATGATAGCACCAGCATGCCCCATACGACGTCCTGGAGGTGCTGTTACACCTGCGATAAATCCTGCGATTGGTTTTTTCACTTTTGAAGCTGCGAAAAATTCTGCTGCTTCTTCTTCTGCACTACCACCAATTTCACCGATCATGATGATACCCTGGGTTTCATCATCTTCGAGGAACAATTCGAGACAATCAATAAAGTTGGTCCCGTTTACAGGGTCACCACCAATACCGATACAAGTAGACTGGCCGAGGTTTGCAGCAGTTGTTTGAGCAACGGCTTCATAAGTTAAAGTACCTGAGCGTGAAACGATACCAATTTTACCACGCTGATGAATGTGACCTGGCATAATACCAATCTTACACTCATCTGGAGTAATAACGCCTGGGCAGTTCGGGCCAATCAGTCGGGATTTTGAGCCAACCAGCGCACGTTTTACCCGAACCATATCCAGAACTGGAATGCCTTCGGTAATACAAACGATAAGCTCAACACCGGCATCAACAGCTTCGAGAATTGCGTCGCCAGCGAACGGAGGCGGTACATAGATAACCGAAGCATTCGCTTCTGTTGTGTGTACGGCTTCCGCAACAGTGTTGAACACAGGAAGATCAAGATGGCTTGTGCCACCTTTACCCGGAGTAACACCACCAACCATCTGAGTGCCGTAAGCGGCAGCTTGCTCTGAGTGGAAAGTTCCCTGAGCACCAGTAAAGCCCTGACAGATTACACGAGTATTCTTATTTACAAGTACCGACATGTTACGCGGCCTCCTTCACGGCTTTGACCACTTTAGCAGCAGCATCAGCCAGATCATCACCAGAGATAATCGGCAGACCGGATTCCGCCATAATTTTCTTACCAAGATCAACATTTGTGCCTTCAAGGCGTACAACCAAAGGAACACTCAGTGATACTTCGCGTGCAGCAGCAACAACACCTTCGGCGATCACATCACAACGCATGATGCCCCCAAAGATATTGACAAGAATACCTTTTACGTTTGGATCAGAAAGAATGATCTTGAAAGCAACGGTTACACGCTCTTTCGTCGCGCCACCGCCAACATCAAGGAAGTTAGCAGGCTCACTACCATAAAGCTTGATGATATCCATCGTCGCCATCGCAAGGCCTGCACCGTTCACCATGCAGCCAATTTCACCATCAAGAGAAATGTAGTTAAGCTCGTGACGGGCAGCTTCGAGTTCTTTGGCATCTTCTTCGTCTTCATCGCGCATTCCTGCCACATCTTTGTGACGGAAGAGAGCGTTGTCATCGAAGTTCATTTTTGCATCAAGAGCAATAATGTCACCTGCACCAGTTACCACAAGTGGATTGATCTCAACGATGCTGGCGTCGAGTTCCATAAATGCTTTGTACATGGTAGCCATGAACTTAACCGCAGAATTAACCTGCTTACCTTCAAGACCTAGGCCAAAAGCAAGGTTACGTCCGTGGTAAGGCATAAATCCTTCAACTGGATCAATGGCCACTTTGAGAATTTTTTCCGGAGTTGCTTCTGCAACTTCTTCAATTTCCATGCCGCCTTCGGTTGAAGCCATAATCGTTACACGGCTGGTCGCACGGTCAATGAGCATGCCGAGATAAAGTTCGCGCTTAATATCGCAACCTTCTTCGATATAAAGGCGCTTTACTTCTTTACCCGCAGGGCCAGTCTGCTTGGTCACGAGGGTATGACCGAGCATCTTGCGTGCGTTTTCTTTTACATCATCTAGAGATTTGCAGAGACGAACTCCGCCATCGCCTTCGGGGTCATCCGTAAAGCGACCAGCGCCACGTCCACCTGCGTGAATTTGGGATTTCACAACCCAGATTGGACCGCCAAATTCGCGGGCTGCGTTCTCTGCCTCTTCCGGTGTAAATGCAACTGATCCTCTAGGAACGGCTACACCGTACTTTCTCAGCAGCTCTTTAGCTTGATATTCATGAATGTTCATGGGACGCCACAAAGCCTCAATTGTTTTTATTTTTTGAATTCAATTAGAGCCGAAAAGCTCTGGATAGTGATAATATACTCTTTATTCCTAAAACAGCATACTGCGTGATACTTATCGATAGATTAACACCACCAACCGGGAGCGCAACCGCACCGCAGCAATATTTGTCGGAAAACTGACATAAAATGACGCGAATAGTCGGAAAAAAGAAAGGCGTTGGGACCAAAGATCCTCAACGCCTTTCAATTTCCACAATCTTAAGCAGAGTTAATGGTGCGTCGCACAATTAACCTTAAGCTTTTGATTGAATTTCTTTGCACGCAGCAACAAGACCCTTAACGGAGTCAACAGAGCTGGCCAATTCAGCAGATTCGGTTTCGTTCAAATCGATCTCAACAATGCGCTCGACCCCGTTTTCACCAAGGATAGCAGGAACACCGACATAGAGACCATCAACGCCGTACTGACCTTCAAGATACGCAGCACATGGCAGGACACGGCGCTTATCTTTCAAATAACTCTCAGCCATCAAAATTGCTGAAGCAGCCGGTGCATAGAAAGCAGAGCCCGTTTTAAGCAACCCAACAATCTCAGCGCCACCATTTTTGGTTCGCTCAACAATGGAGTCCAACTTCTCTTGGCTCATCCAACCCATTTTGATGAGCTCAGGAAGAGAGATACCAGCAACTGTTGAATGGCGCACCATAGGAACCATGGTGTCACCGTGACCACCAAGAACAAACGCGGTAACATCTTCGACGGAAACATTCATCTCATCCGCAAGGAAATGACGGAAACGTGCGGAATCGAGAACACCAGCCATACCCACGACTTTATTGGTAGGAAGGCCTGATGCCTGCTGAAGAACCCAAACCATCGCGTCCAGAGGGTTGGTAATACAGATAACAAAAGCATCTGGACAATGTTCTTTGATGCCCGCGCCAACAGATTGCATAACTTTGATGTTAATACCCAGAAGGTCATCGCGGCTCATACCCGGCTTACGCGCAACACCCGCTGTGACGATAACCACGTCTGCACCAGCGATATCAGCGTAGTCATTTGCGCCTTTAAAGTTAGCATCAAACCCTTCAACTGGTGAAAGCTGAGCAAGATCAAGTGCCTTACCTTGCGGAATACCTTCGGCGATATCGAAAAGTACAACATCTCCCAGATCTTTCATTCCAGCCAGCAAAGCGAGAGTCCCGCCAATATTACCTGCACCAACAAGCGCGATCTTTTTACGTGCCATGATTTCTGTCCCTATTCGGATTTCTTCGGCCCGATCGGGCCCTCGACCAACATGCGAAGCAGATAGAATAATCTGCAGTAATTACGCAATAATTATAGTGGGATTCCTAACGCGAAAGGTCTGTTTCGGCAAGGAGCTTTGTTGCAACGCACACAAACACGACACAATTTAACCTAAAAGTGACCTCATAAAACAGCCATTTTCCTTCAAAATAAATCGAAACGGAAAATTATTCTGCACAATTTACGCATGTCGTTGCGTAAGGAAGAGCCGTGAGACGTCCTTCAGGAATATCTTCTCCGCAACCAGAACAGACTCCATAGGTCTCTTTCTTAATACGGGTTAAGGCTGCACGAATCTGATTAATTTCACCCAATCCTGCCTCTTCAAGCCCCTCAAGAACCTGATCACCTTCGCTCTCGGTGGCATTTTCACCCCAGTCCTGACTATGCGGTTCACGTAAATCATGCTCTATCTGGTCAACCCGAACACCAAGATCTTCCATTCGAGTTCTCAATTGGGCTTCAACTTTCTTCAGATTCAGCATTTGCATCTACTCCCTTCAGACATTGCTATTGGGATGGTGCCACTCGTACAATATCTGTCATTGATACACATCAGGAATAATTATCTAAATTCCTGATCAGATTTTCCGAGTCTTCGGCAGGAGAGGAAATAACCCTCCCCAAAAGTCTAAGGCTTTTTATGAAAAAAAGGAAGTATTTCCTCTGTTTTTCATTTAATCGCAACAATCTCAATTCTTGCGACTATCGAACTCTTAACACTACCCCAAGTGAGACAAAGCAATGTATTCTTGAGATCGCATTTCTTGTAATCTACTAACGGTACGCTCAAATTCAAAAGCGCCATCGCCCTCAGGATATAAATTTTCAGGTTCCGCAGCAGCGGATACGACAAAGTTACACCGATGCTCATACAGAGCATCGATCAATGACATAAAGCGCCGGGCCTTGTCGCGATTGTCGGGCCCCATATTGGGTACTCCAGACATGATAACTGTATGAAAATGTCCTGCAACAGCTAGGTAATCTCCTGGTCCCAGTGCTTCAGCACAAAGTTCCTCAAAACTCACAAATGCGACATTTCGCGCGGCACGTCTAATCTCAAGATGTCGCCCCTTAACTAAAAGAATTTCCGGTTCTGCGATTGCTCCCTCTGTCAATGTGAGGAACGTACTTTCAAGAGCCTGCTCTGCAGCCTTACCAAAAGGGGTATGGTAAACGGGTAAATTCCGCATCCGTTCAAGACGGTAATCGATGCCGGAATCAAGTTGAAGAACGTCTAATCTCTCTTTTAAGATATCAATGAAAGGCAGAAAACTTTCACGCTGTAACCCATTTTCATACAACCTATCTGGTGGCCAATTAGACGTTGCCACCACCACCACTCCGTTCTCAAACAAGGCTTCGAATAAGCGCGCCAAGATCATTGCATCCGCAATATTTACGACGTGGAATTCATCAAAGCAGAGCAAAAGAGTTTCTTGTGCCAATTCCTCCGCAAGATCTGGTAATGGATCTGAGCGCGTCCCCTTATGGCGTTCGCGCCACTTATGTAATCGTTCCTGTACTTCTTGCATGAAGGCATGAAAGTGCACCCGCCTTTTCTTTTCAACAGGCGCTATGGAGAAAAACATATCCATAATCGTAGATTTTCCAGTACCAACACCGCCAAAAAAATACACCCCTTGTGGCGGAGATACCTTTCGACGCCCGAGGCCAAGCCGTTCTTTCCAGCCCCCCATCCCGGTAGATGGTTGATATTTTTTTAAGGCAAGGTAAAGGCTCTGCAGCTTTTCAGCCGCCAACTCCTGGGTTTGGTCCGGGCGAAGTTCTCCTGAATTGCGCATTTCACGATAGAGGAATAGCGGGCCTTCACTCATAGAAGCATTCCAAAAATAAAAGACACCCATTTTATTGATAAAAATTTAACCGGCAAAAGCATTACCGCCCCCCTGAACAATCAAGAATGGTACCATTACAATAAGAGGCTTCTTCAGAGCCAAGCCAGATCACGGCGTTAGCAATTTCTTGGGCAGTCCCCGCACGTCCAGAAGGTATCATCGGCGCTATACGCGCCACCCTTCCCGGCTCCCCACCTGACGCGTGGATTTCTGTATCAATAATACCGGGAGAGACGGCATTGACCCTGATCCCCTCACCACCGACTTCCTTGGCCAAGCCTATTGTCATTGCATCGACCGCTGCCTTTGAAGCGGCATACCATACATATTCTCCAGGTGAGCCAAGACGTGCTGCAATAGAGGAAACCGTTACAATTACGCCGCCGTTTCCACCATGTCTTGTCGACATACGTTTAACCGCGGCTTGAGAACAATAGAGTGCCCCCATCGTATTGATACCAACAACTTGGTTCATAATCTGGGGATCAACCTCGTCAAATCGACAAATTTTACCTGTGATACCAGCATTATTTACAAGCATCGTAACAGGACCAAGTTCAGTTTCAGTGTATCGGAATAGATTTTCAACTTGTTCAAAATCGGAAACATCAGCCTTACAAGCGACCGCGCGACCACCATTGTTATTGATTTCGGCAACCAGAGATTCTGCCTCAGATGATCGATTGTGATAATTGACACAGACAGCATAACCTTTGGATGCAGCCGTACGAGAAATCGCCGCTCCTATACCCCGGCTACCGCCCGTTACAACCATGACCTCATCCATCGCGTTCTCCTGTTTTGGATTTAATATTGCATCGCGAAATCATAAAACCCTGAATTGATTACAATTTCAACAACCAGATCTACCTAAAATAGATATACTAATGATGTATAACGACGAAACCGGAGAATAAAATGAACGAAGATGCCTTAAACATGAATATTCGTAAATTTCTCAAAAAAGTAGGAATCACCTCTCAAAGAGAGATTGAAGCTGCTATTCGCAACGGGCTAGAAGCAGGGAAAGTCAGCGGAAAAGCCACCCTTCCCATATCTGTCAGACTACAATTGCCTGAACTTGGTCTCGACCATCTAATTGAAGGTAAAATTGATCTCGAATAATTTTTTACACATTAAGCGACGGTTTTCTATTTTCCTTGCGTTGAATGAGTATGAAACATTTTATGCCGGAGAAATTATTATGATCAGTAAAAAAACTTTAATCGTCGCAACCAGCATTGCCTTTCTTACTGCTGGGGCAGCTTTCGCCGCAGGTGGTGGCAAGTGGAGTAATCATTTAAAAGATGCTGACACCAACGGAGATGGACAGATCACTCAGGAAGAATTGCAAAATTCTCAGGCAACGCACTTCAGCCAAGCCGACAGCAACAGTGACGGGCAGATCAGCCTCTCTGAAATGGAGCAAGCGATCACCAAACATATCGCTGAAAGAACTAAATCACAGTTCGAAAAAATGGATACCGATAACTCTGGTAACCTTACTGCCGAAGAGTTTAACGCCCGGATGAATAAGATGATGGAGCACCTAGACAGAAATGGTGATGGTATCATTAACGCCGATGAAATACCCAAGCACGGTCGCGGTTAAGGCTAAGTGTCATATAAAAGCACGTAATAATAATGGCTAAAAGAAATCTGGGCCTAGGATGACACAGCCTCATACCCCCGAAGAGGATGCAAAACTGATGGCCCAGGTCGCACAGGGAGACGCAGTCGCCTGTCGTCTCCTTGTGCAACGCCACCTTAGCCCTCTCGTTGGCTTGGCCCTACGAATGACAAGGAACAATTCAGAAGCAGAAGACATTGCCCAAGAAGCCTTTGTCAGGTTATGGAAACAGAGTAAAAACTGGCAACCAAAAGCGAAAATATCAACCTGGCTTTACCGAGTTGCACACAATTTATCGATTGATGCGATCAGACGAAGAGAACGCCAAGGCGTGGCATCTAGCGATATGACTGAAATTGAAGATACAACAACAAATCAATCCGGGATGCGGCACAAACAAGACGTTACCAACCAAGTTCAAGCCGCTATATCTTCTTTACCCGAACGACAGCGCACAGCCATTACGTTGGTGCACCACAGAGACCTGAGTAACAAAGAAGCGGCCAACATAATGGATATTTCAGTTGATGCTCTCGAATCCCTCCTGGCCCGAGGCAGAAGAGGCCTACGCAAAGTGTTAGAGGATCAACGTGAAGATCTGTTAGGAGCACAATTATGACGGATCAAACTCCGCTAAATCAGCAAGATAAAGAACAATTACAGTTCTTACTCGACTGTTACGGAGCTTATGAACATCATTGGCCAGAAGAAAATCGCGCATGGATGTTGCAACTTATGGAAGTGTCCACTGAAGCACAGCAACTGCGCGAACACGCTTCCGAACTGGATAATCTTCTGGATCTAACGCCTTCTGAGCCCGATACAAACCATCTTATGGACGCAATTTTGGCAACGTCTCCAGTCCCGATAAACAAAGAATTTTCCATTTGGAACTTCTGGCCTTACGAGAGCATTTGGCGACCACTATCTGCGCTTACCACAGCTGGTGCTTTTGGCCTCATGCTTGGCACCAGCTCACCAAATTGGATCTACAACCAAGATAACATTGAACTTCAAGAGGCCTACGTTGCCTTTAGCGAAGTTAGTTTTAGTAGTGATTTTCTGGAAGGAGAAATCAACTAATGCCTACTCCATCCAAGAAAGCACTCACGGTACTATTCTCAATATCCCTGATTCTTAATATCTTTTTGGGCGGTCTGATTGGGTCTCACCTATGGCATGCCCGCAGCTTTGGCGGACCTGCTGAATTTGGCAGGCCCAACGCACAAAAAAATAAATGGCAAGACCTGACAGCCAAACAACGTGACTTATTCAAAGACATTTGGCGCGAGCATAAATCAGAAATTAGATCTGGCTTCAAAGAAATGCGCTTATCTCATAAACGCCTGAAAGATAATTTAAAGGGAAAAACTGAGCGTTCTGAATTTGAAGAAGCCTTTGATACTTTCGTCAACGATCAATCGGCAATCCATGGCCAGACAATTGAGAGACTGCTCGATATTGCCATGGCACTACCGCCAGAGGATCGAAGCGTCTTCCTATCTCTTTGGGGAACAGGTCCTGGTCGCCCACGTCCTCATAACCAAGACAGACCCAGAAAACCATAAAGCCAGAAGCAGCAAAGCAAGCGACTACTTACACTTTAATGATGCGACTTTCCGGCAGCATCACGGATGCTGTCGTACCCTTACCTTCTACACTTGCTAAACCAAGCGAGCCTTCGTGAAGGTTACAAAGTTTTTGTGTAATAGATAAGCCTAAACCCGTGCCCTGACTTTGACGTGTCATTGTGCCATCAACTTGAATAAACGGGTTCATGACATCATCCAGCTTGTCCTCAGGAATACCTATTCCCGTATCAATAACTTTGATCAAAATTCCTTCGCCATTGGATTTACTCTCAATCCGGATTTTCCCACCCGCAGGCGTGAATTTAACCGAGTTAGACAGTAAATTAATCAAAATTTGTTTAACGCCTCTTTCATCCGCATACACATTAGGCAGGTCTGATGGAGTATCAACCTCTAACTCAAGGTCACCATGATCGAGACGCGGACGAATGATCGTGACAGAGGAGTCAATCAGCTTATTAAGGTTCAGGCTCTCCTCATTGAGGGAAAACTCACCCGCTTCAATCTTGGAAAGATCGAGAATATCATTGATCAAATGGAGAAGGTGATCACCACTGTTTTTGATGTCCCCCAGATACTCCTGATACTTACGAGAGCCAAGAGGGCCAAAAATTTCCCGCTCCATAAGTTCCGAAAAACCAATGATAGCGTTTAAAGGGGTCCTTAGTTCGTGGCTCATATTTGCCAGAAACTCTGACTTGGCACGGTTGGCTAATTCAGCACTTTCCTTGGCTTCCATCAGCTGGATTTCGGCCAGTCTTTGTTTTGTAATGTCTTCTTTGGTTGCCACATAATTTGTGATCACACCTTGTTCATCAACCACACTGGAAATCGACGCCCATTCCCAAAAGTACTCACCGTTCTTGTGACGGTTTTTAAAGGCGCCGCTCCAAACTTTCCCACTAGAAATTGTTGTCCATAAATTTCGATATTCTTCCGAAGTTGTATGGCCAGACTTTAACATATTAGGATTTTTTCCAATGATTTCATCTGCCGAATATCCCGTAACCTCCAGGAATTTTGGATTAACATATTCTATAATGCCATTGGGGTCAGTGATCTGGATTGAGACCGGATTTTGTTCAATCGCTTTGGAGAGCTTACGCAAATTACTCTCAACTTTTTTTCGTGCAGAAATATCACGGATAAAGGTTACTCTATTGGTTTGTCCATCCAGAATACTTGTCTTCGCACTGATATTTATTTCAAAAAAAGAGCCATTTTTACGCACGCCAACAGCTTCATAAGACCCTTCTTTAGCGTTGGATATATAATCTTGTACTAAGGGCATGGATTCAGGAGCGATCAAATCTTTCGCCCCAAGAGCGATCATCTCTTCATATCCATATCCAAACATTTTAAGAGCAGCATGGTTACAATCATTCATGCCCCCTTTCGAATGAACGATAACAGCTTCGTTGGATAATTCAGAAAGCCGTCGCAAACGTTCTTCACTGATCTTTAGCGCCTGCTCTACTTGTTTTCGTCCTGAGATGTCAATTGAGATGCCAATCAATCCCCCGAGTGTACTATCAGGATTATCGAAACGCGCCTTATGCATAAGGATATGTAAATCCGACCCATCCTCGCGCGTAAATATAGCTTCTTGCTCTTGAGTTCGACCTTTGGCTATTGCCTTTTTATCTGCCTCGACAAAAACATCCGCTAATTTTTCGGGGAAGATCTCATGAGATGTTTTGCCGATGATTTCATCTATATCTCTTCCGATATTTTCAAGAAACAGCTTATTACAGCTGAGGAATTTACCTTCATGGTCCTTGAAATAAACCTGTGCAGGCATCGCATCTATTAACGTCTGTAGGAAATTGTTGTGTTGCTCAACGGCAGACTCGGCAGCTTCGAATTCGCCAATTTTTTCACTAATCCGTGAAAAGGACGAAATAATTTTAAGTATGCCAATAAAAAGGAAAAGACTTCCGCCGATGTAACTGGCTACAAGGCCAAAGGTCGTCACAGCACCAGATGCTTCGAAGGGAAAGTACCGGCTCAACTGATCATCGTTATTCAGGACATCAAGAAGGCTGCCAAAAGTCAGAAGAGAGAAGCCAACTGCGAGATAACTCCAACCCTTTAATGAGAGATCCTTAGCTGGGCGGCACCAGATAACAACAACGGTAATCACCGAAAAAATAGCTGCTCGAAGAATATCGGCAGTCACATCCAGCATTTCAAAACAGATCCCCTTAACAACCGTGATCCAACAAAACAGCCTGTTGATGCATCACTTCACGTCGACATTCTTTTTCATTGGCGAGATTTTCTCTCATTCTATTGCAGTATCAATAGTGAAAACTAACACGAAGTAAATGCGACAAAATATTTCCAAAAAAAAAGGCCGACACAAAGGTCGGCCTTGTTCATTTCAAATCTACACCACGTAAGATGAAATCAGACTTTACGCTCAACCATCAACTTTTTAATCTCAGCGATAGCTTTAGCAGGATTCAATCCCTTAGGACAGGTTTTTGTACAATTCATGATTGTATGACACCTAAAGAGCCGGAAAGGATCTTCTAAGTTATCCAGACGAGTGCCTGTTTCCTCGTCACGACTATCGGCAATAAAGCGATAAGCCTGAAGTAAAACGGCTGGACCGAGATAGCGATCACCATTCCACCAGTAACTTGGGCAGGATGTTGAACAGCTGAAACAAAGGATACATTCCCAAAGCCCGTCCAATTTCTTACGATCTTCAGGCGTTTGCAAACGTTCTCTTTCCGGTGCCGCAGTTGTTGTTTTTAACCAAGGCTCGATAGACGCATACTGTGCATATACGTGGTTGAGATCGGGCACCAAATCTTTAACCACAGGCATGTGTGGCAGAGGATAAATTTTAACTTCATCATCTCCCTCAACATCGCTGCAAAACTTGGTACAAGCCAGGGTATTACTGCCGTCGATATTCATCGCGCATGAACCACAAACGCCTTCGCGGCAGGACCGGCGGAATGTCAGTGTCGGATCAATCTCATTTTTGATTTTGATCAGGGCATCGAGAACCATCGGTCCACAGCTATCCATGTCAACTTCATAGACGTCTTCGCGTGGCGTTTCACCACTATCAGGATCCCAACGATATACGCGGAATGTCTTGGTTTTTGTCGCACCAGCCGGAGCGGTATGCTTTTTGCCGCTCTTGTTTATTTTTGAGTTGGCTGGAAGTGCAAATTCTACCATTTTTTATTCTCTCCTTGACGCTTTTCCCACCGCACCGACTAGTAAACGCGGGCTTTGGGTGGGAAGGACTGCACTTCATCTGACAATGGCTCGAGATTAACCGGGCGATAATCAAAAGTTACAGTGCCGTCATCGGCACATTTGGCCATGGTGTGTTTCATCCACTTTTTGTCATCGCGATCCGGGAAGTCTTCACGGGCATGGGCGCCACGACTTTCTTCACGGTTTGCCGCACCTGACATCGTCACACGTGCCTGATACATCAGGTTGTCCAACTCAAGCGTTTCAACTAGATCAGAATTCCAGACCATGGAACGATCAGTGACAGATATATCGTCTTTTTTCTTCCAAATCTCACCGAGAGCTTCAACACCTTCGTTCAGGGTCTCACCTGTTCTAAAGACAGCCGCGTGGCCTTGCATTGCTTTTTGCATTTCCAGACGAACTTCAGATGTTTTCATTGAACCTTTGGCATAACGAGCCTTGTCTAAACGTCCGAGCGAGTTATCACCCGCATCTGCCGGAAGATCAGCCTGCTTGGCTCCGGCTTTAACGGTATCAATACAATGCAGAGCGGCACCACGCCCGAAGACCACGAGATCAAGCAGTGAGTTTGATCCCAAGCGGTTCGCGCCGTGAACAGAAACGCAAGCTGCTTCGCCAATCGCCATAAGACCCGGGACTTCTACATTTGGATCACCGTTTTTACTGGTGACAACTTGGCCCGTGTACTTACATGGAATTCCGCCCATGTTGTAATGGCATGTTGGGATCACAGGGATCGGCTCTTTGGCCACGTCAACACCAGCAAAGATACTGGCTGATTCAGCAATACCAGGAAGACGCTCATCGATGATAGCAGGATCAAGGTGTTCAATATGCAAGTTGATGTGATCACCACCAGCGCCAACACCACGACCTTCACGAATTTCCATGGTCATTGCGCGGCTGACAACATCACGTGATGCGAGATCCTTCGCACTCGGAGCATAACGCTCCATAAAGCGCTCGCCTTCAGAGTTGGTCAGATAACCGCCTTCGCCACGAACACCTTCGGTAATCAAACAGCCAGCGCCGTAAATACCCGTTGGGTGGAATTGAACGAATTCCATATCCTGACAATCAAGGCCCGCACGTAAAGCCATACCATTACCATCGCCCGTACAGGTGTGCGCACCAGTACAGGAGAAATAAGCGCGACCATAACCGCCGGTTGCCATAATGACTTTTTGAGCACGGAAACGATGGATTGTACCGTCATCAAGGTTCCATGCCACGACACCGCGACATTCCCCATTTTCCATGATCAAGTCGATGGCGAAGTATTCAATAAAGAATTCCGCATGGCGACGCAGGCTTTGCTGATAGAGCGTATGCAACATGGCGTGACCAGTACGATCAGCAGCAGCACAAGTTCTTTGCGCAATGCCTTCACCGTAGCGGGTCGTCATACCGCCGAAAGGACGTTGATAAATTTTGCCCTCTTCGGTACGGCTGAAAGGCATACCGTAATGCTCAAGTTCAACAATCGCTGGTACGGCTTCACGAACCATGTATTCGATTGAATCCTGATCACCAAGCCAGTCAGATCCCTTAACGGTGTCATACATATGCCAGCGCCAGTCATCTTCGCCCATGTTACCAAGAGAAGCAGATATCCCCCCTTGAGCAGCGACAGTGTGACTACGGGTTGGGAATACTTTTGTTATACAAGCAGTTTTAAGTCCAGCTTCTGCCAATCCCAGTGTCGCACGCAATCCAGCGCCACCGGCTCCGACAACGACCACATCATAGGTGTGATCAATAAACTCATATGCTTTGTTAGATGGAGCAGCGTTCATCGTTTATTTCCTAGCCCCTGAATAAAATCATCAAAATTGAAAGAACACCTGTCAGTCCCAAAACTACGTGGATAGACAGACTCAGGAACAGGGTCACAACCTTGCTTGCTTCGCCATGAACGTAATCTTCGATCACCACCTGCATACCTTGCTGCGAATGAAGTAGACCTACGGAAATGAGAAGGATCAACAGACCCGCCACAATCGGCGACTGTACCCACGCGATAAACTGAGCATGATCCGCACCGGTCATCAAAGCGACCGAAAACACAAACCAAAGCACGAGAGGTACAAGAGCAAGACTGGTCAGGCGTTGTGCCCACCAATGTGAAACACCTTCTTTGGCAGACCCAAGACCACGCGCACGCGCTAAAGGAGTACGAAGCGACATATCAAGCACCTCCCAAGGCATAAGCAAGGACCCAAAGCCCCAGCGTGATCAATACTGTGAAGATCATCACAGCTTTACCTGATGCATAGGCAGTTTCAAGCTCAAGGCCTTTACCTGCATCCCAATAGAGATGTCGGATACCGTTGCAAAGGTGAAAAACGAGAGCCAGTGTCCACCCGAAAAGCATAAGTCGGCCGAACCATGATCCCAAGAAGGACTGTACAAATTCAAAGTATTCCGGACCACTTGCTGCTGCGACAAGCCACCAGATCAGAACGATTGAGCCAATGGATGTGGCTACGCCCATGATGCGGAATAGAATTGAAAGTACGGAAGTTAATTGAGGACGATACACCTGCAAATGAGGTGAAAGAGGTCTGTTACCCCTGGACATATTTTCTTTCCCGATATTGCGCGCTGGTTCCACAATTTAACTTCGCACGCTTTATATTTTTGCAGAACCCAAAGATTTAACGACGTTAAACCGCATTGCAGCATTAGTCAATGTCAGGCGACAAAAACCCGTCAAAGAACGACAAGACCTCAAACACACTATCTGATTAAGGTTTATGCCACTGCCACTTATTCGCAACACCCCATTCTACTCAAAACACCGCATGTTGCGCCGCAACAAAATCTTCCTCACGTTCTATAAATATTAACGGTATCTCTGCAAAATTTTCTCATAAATTCCTTTATCGTGAATTCTTTTCAAAGCAGCCCTAAAGTCACTCACAAGTGAATCGGGGGTCTTGTTACTGAAGGCCATATACCCTCCTGTCCCCACCTCGAACTCGAACAACTTGCGGACTATCCCTTTTTCATAGCCATTCTTTTTTAGCAAGTGATAGGCCGTCAGCTCATTCTCAAGCCACAAATCTATCCGCCCCTTCACAAGTTTTTCGATATTCAATTCGTTTCGATGCACCTGTTGTATACGCTTAAACGCATGATCCAAAAGATACTGCGTCCGAACGTCTTCCCGCGTAGCACCAATATTATATTTCCTGGCATCCTCCAAAGAGCCAACCTCAATATCAGTCCTGTTTACCAGTGCAAATAAGCCAGCATTATACTCTCCAACGGGACCGATCCACTTGAAGAGATGTTCACGCTTTAGGCTTCGCGCGATCGTAAATATCAGCACATTTTTTTGTTTCAACGCTAGGTCATAAGCCCGAGCCCACGGATAAATTTCAATCTCGACATCCAGATCAAGTTCTTTCAGAACCGCCTGAACAATTTCCGTGCTAACTCCGGTTATTTCACCATTATCAACATAGTTATAGGGAGGAAAGTCATCGGCAACGATCTGAAGAGAACTTGCAGATACTGGCCTTATAGAAAAGAAGGTCAGAACAAACAACAAAGAGAAAATAACCCGGACAGCCTTCATAAACCTGCTCCGACTTTTTGCCAGCACGACGAACTAAGAAATAGCTATTTGTATCAGTAATTGATTAACGTTACGAAAACGCTTCCGTTAGGCAGATCTGTGCCATTTTCAGGCATTCTCGAAATATCCGTCGGTCCCTTACTTTGGCATCAAGACAGTATAATCAAAATCAAGCACAACATCTGGGTGATAGCTGCCATCTTCTTGCTTAAAGGGCATGCTCTCACAGTTATTATTTTTGGTAGCGACCAAACGAACCCTCAATGCACCGAGATCATTCCTGTCTGGTAGGTTGATTTTTTCGAGCACTTCACTCCAGGCATAAATGGTGTCTCCTGCAAAGGTCGGCGCAACATGGGTGCCCCCGTTTATGGCAGCAATCTTGACAGCATTTTCCATCCCATTGAAGGAAAGTGATCTCGCCAAGGAAATAATGTGACCGCCATATATGAGCCGAGCGCCAAAACGCCCTTTGCTTTCGGTATGATTATTAAAATGCACCTTGGCAGTATTCTGATAAAGCCGCGTCGCCATTTGGTGTTCGGCCTCTTCGATCGTCATGCCATCGACATGAATAATCTTTTCACCCACCTCATAGTCACTCCAGCGATAAGGAGAGCCTGAGAGCTTGTCATCAAAAGCCGAAAGGTCGAAGTTTTCTGGGAGGGAAAATTTATTTGCAGGTACAGCCTTATCCAGATCGGGCACTACAGTTTCAGGTGCAGGAGAATCAACCGTTTTCTTTCGAACCATGACCCAGCGAACATACTGAAGGACCTCTTCATTCCGTTGATTACGCCCCGTAGATCGAACATAGACAACCCCGGTTTTGCCGTTAGAGTTTTCTTTTACACCGATGACTTCACTCGTTGTAGTGACGGTGTCACCCGGATAGAGCGGTGCTCCTAAAATTCCTTCAGCATATCCAAGGTTTGCAATAGCATTGAGCGAAATATCGGGAACGGTTTTGCCAAAAACGATATGAAAAGCAAGACAGTCATCAACAGGAGACTTTTCCAGGCCAAGAGATCTGGCGAACTCATCAGAGGAAGATAGCGCGAACCGAGAACCGTAAAGCGCCGTATATAGCGCTTGATCCCCAGCAGTTACGGTGCGAGGCGTGGCGTGTTCTATTTGCATGCCTAAATAGAAATCTTCGAAAAAATTACCTAGTTTGGTCTTGCTCACTTTCGCCTTTTGCTCACTCATAACATTCCCCTTTAGTATTTTATTTATTTTGTTCCTGGCTGGCTTCTTAATTGTCCCGTTCCAGGTCGGAGATTATATCTGCCAAGGCGATCAACCTTCTCGCTTCTTCTGCATGCAAGTTCTCAATCAACTGACCGTTCAAGACAACCACCCCCTGCCCTTTACTATCAGCCTCCTCAAAGGCCCGAACGATTGAATGAGCTTTTTCGACCGCGAGAGATGATGGTCCAAACACCTTGTTCGCAGTTAAGATTGTTTTGGGGTGTATTAAGGTCTTCCCATCGAAGCCAAGCTCTAAACCTTGGGCACAGGATTTCTCAAACCCCTCATCATCACTCAAATCTAGACACACCCCATCAACGATTGCGATGTCATAAGCACGCGCGGCCAAAAGGCAAAGCCCAAGAGAGGTGATCACTGGCAGGCGCAATTTTGTATGACTTGCATGAAGATCCTTAACGAGATCCGATGTCCCCATCACGAAACAGGAAATTCTTTTTGATGAAGCGGCAATCTCTTTTGCGTTCAACATACCAAGTGGCGTTTCCATCATACACATGACTGACATCGCCTCTGGAGCCCCTGAGCGATCCATCAGATCGATGAGGTTTTGGACCTGCTCGGCGGTTTCTACTTTTGGAAGAAGGATGGCATCTGCAGAGGTGTTTGCGATGGCTTCGACATCGTCGACGCCCCAAATAGTGTCGAGGCTATTTACCCGGACAATAATTTCGCGGTTGCCATACCCTCCTTGATTGAGAGCCTCTATGATCAAGCCTCGGGCTTCGACTTTGTTGGCTGTTGAAACGGCATCTTCAAGATCGAGTATCAACGCATCCGCAACAAGAGTCCGCCCCTTTTCAAGAGCCCGAGCATTCGATCCCGGCATATAGAGAACCGATCGACGAGGTCTTTGGATAGAAACCATACCCTTTTCCTTACTTGTGCCTGTTTGTATTTATTAGCGCAGCATTATTGTGCACTGCAGCATTTACCGTATCATTCCACCAATCTTCTTTTTAGACAAGACTTTTCCTTTCGTCTTCTACTGCTTTTTCTTTCTAAAAATTACCCCGTACTTAAATTTACAAGACCTCTCTTTAGAGCTACCTCCGATCTTTCGGCTTAATCCAAGTCAATCTAGACATTCAAGATACAAAAAAGGATGCAGAAACATCCACATCCTTTAAGATTATTAGAGAGTACTAGTCACCCTCCCTGTTTTCCAGAACCTAGGCGAATTGTGGCTTTCTCTTCAGGGCAATGAGCCCCCCTGCAGCCACTAAGATTAGCGGGAAGGACATCAATGCTACCGTGCTCCAGTCAAAGGTCGAAATAATTACTCCCGACCCAAAGGATGCCAAGGTCGAGACGAGTGCAACAAGGGTATCATTAGCCCCTTGAACAATGGATTTTTCGTGAGGAGCAAGGCTGTCGTTCAGCATATTCGTGGCACCAATAAATCCAAAATTCCACCCCATCCCGAGTAAAATCAAAGAGACATAAAAGTGTCCAATCTCAATCCCAGCCATTGCTGACCCTGCAGATAACGAAAGTAAAAATAAACCGCAGAATACGATCCGTCCTGACCCAAAACGTGAAATCAAACTCCCAGTGAAGAAACTTGGTGCGAACATGGCTATAACGTGCCAGCGGATAACATCACTTGCTTGGGTTTCGCTAAAACCACACCCAACCATAGCCAAAGGCGTCGGAGCCATCAAAAGAACCATCACACCAAAAGAAACTGCGGCACACAAAATTGCTGTATATACCGGACGACGACGCAGTATTGCGCTCACAGGAACCCTGTTTACAGTTCGTTTTATTACATCTTGCTCTTTCTTTGGTAAAGCCAGCGCCAGAACAGGAAGGCACCCGATGAGAGATATCACCGTTATTGCCCCATAAGCACCTGCAAAAGGTATCGGAGCGTAATAGTCCTTCGTATAGACAAAAACTTCCGGACCAATAAGTGCCGCGACCAAGCCTGAGCCTAAAGTGATAGAAATTGCCGTCGGACGCCAGGATTCGGACACGACTTCTGCTGCAGCAAACCGGAAATAGCCAAAACAACTCGTCGCAGCCCCCATGGCTCCATGCGCTAAACAGAGCATCAGAAAATTAGCATGAAACAGACTATAAGCTCCAAGTAATCCACCTATTGCGGCAAAACAGGCACCAAGCAAAAAACCTCTTTTACGGCCAAACTTTCCCATAAACACAGACATCGGAGCGGCAAAAAGCATTCCTGCGAGCATTTGCAATGAAACAGGCAATATTGCCAACTCTGTTGCAGGCGCAAGCATGACCCCGGACAACCCGCCAAGGATAATCAACATCGGCATCGGCGTACCGAGTATGGCATTACCGAGCAAGAGAAGAGGGAAGTTAAATCTCTGCCTCACATCCAAAGTTGGGGAATTCATATTATTGCTACCTTAGGAATTTGTTTGACGAGCGTAACCCTAACCCGCTAACAATTTGACTTAAATGATATTTCAGCATCATATTTTGCCAAATACGACGTAACACAATTAAGGGATAAACCGCATGATAGAGACAAGAATGATCGATGTTTTTGTGTTTGACGGCGTTAACCTTCTAGATATCAGCGGTCCTGTTCAGGCTTTTCATAGCACACCAGGAGCAAAGATAACTCCCTACAAACACCGTTTTATCACTCTTGAAGGGGAAAATGCTCGGACATCCTGTGGTATGGAAATCGTTGCACAAGGGTCTCTAAATAATTTGACCGATCAAGCTGATCTTCTGATTCCCGGTGGTGGCGGTGTAGATAACTACCTAAACAATGAAAAACTTGCTGAAGTTTTGCGAATTTTTTTAACCAACTCAGACACGAGCCGATTAATTTCCATCTGCTCAGGCTCTTTAATACTCGCGGCATCCGGTATATTGGATGGACGGAAGGCAACAACTCACTGGTCACGCGCCCAAATGGCACAGAGCATGTTTCCAAATGTGATCTGGAAACTCGATACCATCTACACCAGGTCTGATCGGATCTATACTTCTGCTGGCGTTTCAACCGGAATAGATCTCGCCCTCTCCATTATCGAAGAAGACCATGGTACAAGCATATCCCTCGATGTTGCGCAAGAACTGGTGGTTTATCTCAGGCGTAACGGGGGACAACGTCAGTTTTCTCATCTTCTGGAAGCGCAAATCAAGCTTGAACCAAGATTGTTAAATCTGGTCGACAAAATCACCAACAATCCTGCTCAGAACTGGACGTTATCAGAGCTCGCAAAGCAGGCGAATATGAGCCCTCGGACATTGGATCGAAAATTCAATCAAACCCTCAATGCATCTCCGGTTCAATTTGTTGAACTCACCAGGTTAAATCAGGCCCGTGTTCTTTTATCCAAAGGGGTATCCATGAAACAAGTCGCTGGGCTCTGCGGCTTTGGTGATCTCCAAAAAATGCGTCGCAGCTTTAGCCGAAATCTCGGCATTACCACAACGGAGTACATGCAACATTTTGGCCCCGCAGAACACTAGCAAGCTCTGGCTAATAATTCATCAGAGCTGATTATTTAGCTCGGCTCAAAAAAAGGGCTCGGAAAAATTCCGAGCCCTGCAAGTACGACAGAGGAGGACATTAAGAACTACCTCAGCTTAGCTGAGATGGTCCTTAATAAGCAGTTCAGCAATCTGAACCGCATTAAGGGCAGCGCCCTTACGCAAGTTGTCAGCGACAACCCACAAATTAAGGCCGTAATCAACGGTTGGATCAGTACGAACACGGCTAACAAAAGTCGCATCTTCACCGGCAGCTTCCTGCGGCGTGACATAGCCTTCGTCCTGACGGTGGTCGATGACAGTAATACCCGGTGTATCTTTTAAGAGTTCACGTGCTCGCTCCACAGTGACTTCTTTTTCAAACTCAACAGATATCGCTTCGGCGTGACCAATAAAGACAGGAACACGCACACAAGTTGCTGTGACCTTGATTTTAGGATCGAGAATTTTTTTGGTCTCAACCATCATTTTCCATTCTTCTTTGGTGTAACCATCATCCATGAACACATCGATGTGCGGGATCACGTTGAAAGCGATCTGCTTGGTAAAGCACTCTTTAACGATAGGATCGTTAACAAAGATACCGCGTGTTTGATTGAACAGCTCATCCATCGCATCTTTACCAGAGCCAGAAACCGCCTGATAAGTGGAAACGACCACACGCTTGATCACACCAGCATCATGCAAAGGCTTCAACACGTGTACCATCTGAATGGTGGAGCAGTTCGGGTTCGCGATGATGTTACGTTTTTTGTAACCAGCGAGATCTTCTGGGTTAACTTCAGGCACAATCAATGGCACATCTGGGTCCATGCGGAAATGAGATGTGTTATCGATTACAATTGCACCAGCGGCCGCAGCTTTTGGTGAATACTCTGCAGACACTGCAGCACCAGGGGAAGACAGAACAATATCAGTGCCCTTAAAGTCAAACGTCGCCAAGTTCTGTACAGTTAATTCACCAACATCACCAAAAGACACCTTTGTGCCCGCGGAACGGCTGGAAGCTAGAACTGTAATATCTTTGATATCAAATCCGCGCTCAGACAGAGTTGTTAGAACTTCACGACCGACGGCGCCAGTAGCACCTATTACTGCAATCTTGTGACCCATGGCTTTAGCCTATGCTCTTTCAGTTGCTGGCCTCACAATGAGACCGTTTCAAATATCTTCGCATCTATCTGCCTTTGGCAGAAATAGAAGCCCTAAAGAAAAAGGGCCGCCCCTCAATGGGACGGCCCTTTTATCAGCCTTTATTCCCGAGAGGATTTACCTTCTGTCGCCCATCTTCACCTTAGTGGTGCTGACAGGCGCGCTGGTAATCATGGTCCAGGTGGTTGTCATGGTTGCAACTGGACGCGCAGCAGAGAACGCACGACGAAGAAACTTCGCAGTGTGTGCAGCGCGCGGTGCGTTATGTGCAACGTGATTAAACATAAAAAACCTAGTCCACTCGGGCATTAACTCGGTGGCTAACCTAATCAGCTTTAAACAGGCGGTCAACCGAGAAGTGATCGATTCTTTAACATTACATCAAAGAAACCAAATTGTCCCCTGACAACATGTTCAAAAGAAAAGGGACGCACTGCAGCGTCCCCTTCTACATAATCTCGAAAAAATTATATTAAGCAGCCTGCTCATCAAGTTCGCGAAGTAGAGCGGTACCCATACCTTCGGTAGAAACCAGTTCACAGCCATCAGCCATGATGTCACCGGTACGTTTACCGGAAGACAGAACCTTGGTCACTGCATTTTCAATCAAATCAGCTTCATCACCCATGCCGAAAGAATAGCGCAGGTTCATAGCAAAGGAGAGAATTGTTGCCAACGGATTAGCTTTACTCTCGCCAGCAATGTCTGGTGCAGAACCATGGACGGGTTCGTACATCGCTTTACGACGACCCGTTGCATCTGTTGCCCCCAAAGAAGCAGATGGCAACATACCGAGAGAGCCTGTAAGCATCGCAGCCGTATCAGAAAGCATATCCCCGAAAAGGTTGTCGGTCAGGATAACATCGAACTGTTTAGGCGTGCGGACCAACTGCATGGAACAGTTATCAGCATACATATGTGAAAGTTCAATATCATCGAAACCTTCACCGTGAAGCTTGGTTACTTCTTCGCGCCATAGCAGGCCTGATTCCATAACGTTTGCTTTTTCAACGGAACAAACCCGACTGTCACGTTTACGCGCGAGATCAAAAGCAACCTCGGCAACACGGTGGATTTCAGAAGTGGTGTAAACTTGCGTGTTAATACCGCGACGCTCACCATTTGGAAGCGTTTCAATACCGCGTGGTTCGCCGAAGTACACACCACCAGTGAGTTCGCGAACGATCATGATATCAAGACCAGAAACCAACTCAGGCTTAAGCGATGAAGCTTCTACAAGCGCATCAAAGCAAAGGGCTGGACGGAGGTTAGCAAAGAGCTCCATTTCTTTACGCAAACGCAGCAAGCCGCGCTCTGGCTTGATGGAAAAATCAAGGTTGTCCCACTGCGGACCACCAACAGCACCCAACAAAACGGCGTCGGCTTCCATCGCCTTGTCCATTGTCTCATCCGCGAGCGGCACACCGTGTTTGTCGATAGCTGCGCCACCAACGAGATCTTCGGTGATGTCAAAGCTCACTGCACGGCGTTTATCCATCCAGTCAACAACGCGGTTCACTTCGCGCATTACTTCTGGACCAATACCATCACCGGCGAGAATCAATAGATTTTTGTTAGATGCCATTTTCCGCTTCCGCACTTTCTTACAAAAAGACGGCTGGCAAATGCCAGCCCACACTATCAGTAGTATTATTAGCTAGTATTTATTAACTCTGGACCTTCATTGATCCATAATCTTCATTGACTGGGTTAGCAGTCAAAAAAGTGGGGACCTAAATCAGCCCCCACCTAATTCCTTACAGCCAAGGCTGCGTCGCTTTACGCTGATTTTCAAACTTGTCGATATGTGCTGACTTCTCAAAAGTCAGACCGATATCATCCAAGCCGTTCAACAGGCAATGTTTGCGATGGGCATCAACTTCAAACTTAAGCGTACCACCATCAGGACCTTTGATTTCCTGCGTCTCAAGATCGACAGAAACGACAGCGTTTGAACCACGCTTGGCATCATCCATCAGTTTGTCGACATCTTCCTGCGGCAAAGCGATTGGCAAGATGCCGTTCTTGAAGCAGTTATTATAAAAGATATCAGCAAAGCTTGGTGCGATAACGCAGCGAATACCTTGGTCCAAAAGGGCCCAAGGCGCATGTTCACGTGAAGAACCACAACCAAAGTTATCCCCGGTCACAAGGATCTGAGCTTCTTTATACGCAGGCTCGTCCAAAACGAAATCAACCGGGTTACCAGCTTCGTCGGTACGCAGTTCATAAAAGAGACCCGCTTTTAAACCTGTCCGTTTAACAGTTTTTAGAAACTGTTTTGGGATGATCATATCAGTATCGATGTTCACCAATGGCAGCGGAGCAGCCACAGAGGTGAGTGATGTAAACTTATCCATTCTCTGTTTTTCCTTTAGCTTCTACGCTTAATCGTAATTACGAACATCATCAAAGTGGCCTGCAATTGCCGCAACCGTTGCCATTGCGGGGCTCACAAGGTGTGTCCGACCACCGCGGCCCTGACGGCCTTCGAAGTTACGATTAGAGGTCGATGCACAACGCTCACCAGGAGATAGACGATCAGCATTCATTGCCAGGCACATGGAGCAACCAGGCTCACGCCAGTCAAAACCAGCTGCAATAAAGATCTCATCAAGACCTTCTTCTTCCGCCTGCAGTTTAACCAATCCAGAACCCGGAACGATCATTGCGTATACGCTTTCAGCAACCTTGCGGCCTTTGGCAATACGGGCAACTTCACGGAGATCTTCGATACGACCATTGGTACAAGACCCAATGAATACTTTATCGATGGAAATGTCCTGAATTGCCTGACCAGGCTTGAGGTCCATGTATTCAAGAGAACGTTCAATTGCAGATTTTTTGTTGTCGTCACGCCCATCTGAAGGAGCAGGAACGGATGCAGAAATACCAACTACGTCTTCGGGTGAAGTTCCCCAGGTAACCTGAGGTTCGATATCAGACGCCTTAACCACGATCTCTTTATCGTAAGTAGCCCCTTCATCAGATGGAAGCGTTTTCCAATGAGCAACAGCCTGTTCCCAGTTCCCGGCTTTGGGGGAAAGTGGGCGACCTTTGCAATATTCGAACGTAACGTCATCAGGGGCGATCAAACCGGCACGCGCGCCAGCTTCGATAGACATATTACAGATGGTCATACGACCTTCCATTGATAGGTTACGCATGGCTTCACCAGCATACTCAATCACATATCCTGTTCCGCCAGCAGTACCGATCACACCAATGATATGCAAAATCATATCTTTGGCCGTAACCCCTGGCAGAAGATCACCTTCAACCGAAATACGCATGGTTTTGGCAGGTTTTTGGATCAAAGTTTGAGTGGCCAGAACGTGCTCAACCTCAGAAGTACCAATACCGAAGGCCAGAGACCCAAAGGCACCGTGTGTCGCAGTATGACTGTCACCACAAACGATTGTCATTCCCGGAAGCGTAAAGCCCTGCTCTGGACCAATGATGTGAACAACACCCTGACGGATATCATCCATGCCAAACAGTTGAACACCGAACTCTTCACAGTTACTCGAGAGCGTTTCAACCTGAATACGGCTTTCTTCGTCTTCAATACCCTGAGCACGGCCAGAAGTAGGCACATTATGGTCAGGTACTGCTAAAGTATTCTCTGGGCGGCGCACTTTGCGGCCAGTCATACGAAGTCCTTCAAAAGCCTGTGGGCTTGTTACTTCGTGTACCAGATGGCGATCAATATAAAGCAAACAGGTTCCGTCATCTTGACTGTGAACCAAATGACTATCCCAAATCTTTTCGAAAAGGGTCCGCGGGTTACTCATCCTAACAAAGTCCTCGTTTTTTTATTGGCGGCTATACCCCACCTATCAAGCCCTGCCTTTCAGGCAAAACCTTTAACAGCGGCCAGAAATCAATCTTGCGACCATTTCTACAAGTTTGGCCTACAAATTTGGGCCAAGTTCGAGCGGAGCATAGCGCTTTCGCACTGCGGCGAAAAGTCCTTTAGAACGATTGATTCTCTTTTTTGTGGCTATTATATAAGAAAATTTCATATCTGTCGTGTAATTAGCTATTTTTCTACACTTAGGCTTCGTTAAATATTGAACCATTTTCTTAGAAAAACCCTCTTTTCCTCAATTTTATTAAAGGGAATTTCGTGAGGGCAAAACCATTATAAAACAATATTTTAAGGCTACGCTTCACGGAAATAGACCATTTCTGCCACAAGTTTGTTACTGGACGAACACCCCCAAAATCACCTCATTGTATACATAATGTGCGCATAAGTCCGCGGCAGGGTGTTAGCAGGCTAAACTTGGGAGTGCATTACATGGCCCGTAAATTAAGAATCCTCTTATTACCATGCCTAATGGTGGTCGGGCTTTTTGTCAGTGGTTTCGCCTCTTTTGACGCTTTACTCGCGCCTGATGCGGAATCCATTCCACGCTGGAATTCCTTCGATCCCGAAAGCACGACGACCATCAAAGTCAAAAATTGGAATCTTTTTCTCAAAAATTACCGAGAAGAAAGTTACGATGGAATTGCACGCATTGCCTATCACAGGGTTTCACTTAACGACCGGCTTGTGCTCAGGGATTTTATTGAACAACTTCAGAGCATCTCCGTAAGCAAACTCAATCGCAAAGAACAACTCGCCTATTGGATTAATCTCTATAATGCGACAACGGTTCAAATCGTCCTCGATCATATGCCGATAGAAAGTATTCGCGATATTGACATATCGCCAGGGTTATTTGCATCCGGCCCATGGGGGAAAAAACTCCTCCGGGTTGAAGGCGAAAAACTATCCCTCAATGACATCGAGCACGGAATACTCCGCCCAGGCTGGAAAGACCCCCGCATACATTACGCGCTGAACTGCGCTTCTCTTGGTTGTCCTGACATCCCCAAAAAAGCCATTACCGCCAAAAACAGCGATAGCCAGCTTACGTTTGCCGCCAAACACTTCATAGATCATCCAAGGGCTATTACTATCCCTGAGAACAACGAGGCCATCGTCTCAAGCATCTACGTTTGGTTTAAGGAAGACTTTGGCGGGAGTGATGCCGCCATCTTGGACCATATGCGCACCTATGCTTCCAAAGAAAAAAAGAAAGCCTTGATGAATGTCAGGTCTTTGGAAAGTCATCGGTATGATTGGAATCTAAACGCTGTTCCTGTTGTTGCCACGGCCTCAACAGGATCCTAGGGACAGGACTTATTATTTCCACCTATCGGCTACAGACCAAAAACAAGGATAAAAGCCTAGGTTCACGTTGTCCGTATTCGTTTTCGATTTCATTTCTAAAGCACTAAAAAGGGCGCCACACAGCGCCCTTTTTTTAAACAGTAGACCTGACCGGAGAAGCTCGCGGTCAGATCAATGTTTAGATTATTTCTTCTTCTTAGAAGCAGCTTTAACAGCGGCTTTTTCTGCACGCTCAACAGCAGCAGCTTTACCCGCAGCACCAGTGGTTTTTTCTGCGATACGTGCAGATTTACCACGACGGTCACGAAGATAGTAAAGTTTCGCACGACGCACATCACCACGACGGATCAATTCAATTGAATCAACACGTGGGCTGTAAAGTGGGAAAATACGCTCAACGCCTTCGCCGTAAGAAATTTTACGTACGTTGAAAGCAGAGTTTAAACCAGCATTTTTACGTGCAATACAAACGCCTTCAAAAGCCTGGATACGCTCGCGAGTACCCTCAACAACTTTAACGTTTACGCGGATGGTGTCTCCAGCAGAAAAATCAGGGATTTTTTTGCCTTCAGTAAGCTTGGCAATCTGGTCAGCTTCGAGCTTCTCGATTACATTCATGTTTCTATCCTCTACCATTCTTTTGGGGCCATTGACCCGTTTAGCTTTTCAACGGACCTATCGGCCCAGTTTGGTATCGTTATGTTTATCCAAGTATTTGTCCCATAAGTCGGGACGTCTTTTCTTGGTAATCTCTTCCGCCTGTTCCTGACGCCACTGTTTTATCTTCCCATGGTGACCAGAGGATAAAACCTCGGGCACCTTACGATCTTGCCATTCGGCAGGTCGCGTATAGAGCGGATACTCCAGTAAGCCAGTTTCAAACGATTCCTCGTCTGCAGATTCCCGGTTTCCCATAACCCCCGGCAATAAACGAATGACAGCATCCATTAGGATAAGTGCTGCCTGTTCACCACCAGACAAAATGTAATCACCAACCGAAACCTCTATCACCTCATGCGCGTCCAAGACCCGCTGGTCGATCCCCTCATAACGCCCGCAAAGGAGTGTCACTCCGGGTCCTGCCGCAAGCTCCTTGACCAAATCTTGATCCAGAAGCCGTCCACGCGGCGAGAGATAGATAACCGGGCCAGCTTTGCTAGCCACTGAGTTCAAGGCTGCATCGACAATATCAGGACGCATTACCAAGCCAGCGCCACCCCCGAAAGGGATCGCATCAACAGTACGGTGTTTGTCATGCGCAAAATCGCGAATGTCCACCTTATCCAACTCCCAGATCCCTTTTTCAAGGGCCTTGCCCGCTAGGGATAACCCTAGAGAACCCGGAAACATTTCCGGATGGAGCGAAAGTACTGTTGCTGTCCAGTTGGTAGTCACGTTATCCAACATCCTGTCGAGCAACCCGGTTTGAAAAACGAGAACACCAGATCATAAATCCAGCCTCTAGTCTTCCCGACCCAGAACCACTTCGGGCATATCGACGACGATACGTTTCCCCTCAAGGTCCACGACCGGAACAGAGCTTTCATTAAAGCTGACCATTTCCGGTTGTCCGCCGACATTGTCAAATTCAAGAATATCACCCGCTCCGAAATCGAATACGCCCTTAACAGTACCAAGAACCTCACCTTTGGGATTCTCGACCCTAAGGCCTACAAGATCAGAGTAGTAATATTCGTTGTCTTCGATCAGTTTTGGCAGAAGATCACGGTTAACATACAGTTTTGTTCCCCGCATTTCTTGGGCGCGATCACGATCTTTCACACCCTCAAGCCGCGTTAGAACGGTACCCTTGGCATAGCCCGTAATAGTGATTTCAAAGCGGTTTCCCGCGTCATCCACCACTGGTCCGAATGCCGCCACGTCTTCAGGAACTTCTGTATAGCTTTTGATCTTAACCTGGCCACGCACTCCGTGCGCCCCAGCGATCACGCCTACACAAACTCTATCTTCGTGGTTTAATGCCATGAGCTTTTAGAAATCCTATACAGCCGAGTTACTCAGCAGCGCTATCGGCAGAAGCTGCAGCAGCTTCTTCAGCGGCGGCTTCAGCAGCCATACGCTTTTCTTCAAGACGCTCTTTAGCTTTTGCTTTCAGCTGATTTTTCTTGGTCTGTTCTGGAACAGCAGGCTTTGCAGCAAGACCGAGATCGCCCAAGAAACGAGCAACACGGTCCGTTGGCTGAGCACCAGTGGAGAGCCAATATTTTACTCGGTCTTCGTCCAACTTCAGACGATCCGGGTGATCTTTTGGTACCATTGGATTGTAGGCACCAATTTTTTCGATAAAGCGACCATCACGTGGAGCACGAACGTCAGCAACTACGATACGGTAGTATGGACGTTTCTTGGCGCCGCCGCGGGCGAGGCGAATTTTAACAGCCATTTCAGTTCCTCTTGTTAAACACTAAACTAAACTTAATTCACGACTTACTCAGAAGCTTTCTTTCCTGGGTCCCCAACTATTTTGGGAAGCCCATTCCAGGCGGCATCAAATCTTGCAACCCACCACGCATCATGCCTTTTTTGCCCATCTTCTGGACTTTTTTCATCATACGGGCAGCTTCTTGTTGTTGCTTGAGAAGCTTATTCACATCTTGAACGGAAGTCCCAGAACCACCGGCAATACGGGTACGCCGTTTTGCTTTGATAATTTCTGGTTTTTCACGTTCTCGAGGTGTCATGGATGAAATGATCGCCAATTGACGGTTGATGATTTTGTCATCGACCTTGGCGTCTTTCAATTTCTTCATTTGGGCAGAGTTCATCCCAGGAAGCATATTCATCAAGCTGGACATTCCGCCCATCTTTTGCATTTGCTTGAGCTGACTTGCCAAATCATTCAGGTCAAACTTACCCTTCTTCATTTTCGCGGCGAGTTTTTCTGCTTCTTCCTCGTCAAAGGATTCAGCAGCTTTTTCGACCAACGAAACCACATCGCCCATACCCAGAATTCGGGAAGCGACACGCGAAGGGTGGAAGTCTTCGAGTTCTTCTAGCTTTTCACCAACACCCATCAATTTGATTGGGCAGCCAGTAACGGCTCTCATAGAAAGTGCGGCACCACCACGTGCATCACCATCCATACGGGTCATCACGATACCCGTCAAACCAAGCTTTTGATTAAAGGTATCAGCAACAGTAACCGCGTCTTGACCTGTCATCGCGTCAGCAACAAGCAGCGTTTCAGCTGGCTTCGTTGCATCACGGACACTTTCGACCTCAGCCATCAGCTGTTCGTCGATAGCCAGACGGCCAGCGGTATCGAGCATAACAACGTCGAAGCCTTCAAGCGCACCTGTTTGAACGGCACGCTTGGCGATGGCGACAGGCTGCTCGCCCGGAACTATATTTAAGGTCCGCACACCGATCTGAGCACCGAGCAGTGCTAGCTGTTGTTGGGCAGCAGGGCGTTGTACGTCAAGAGAAGCCATCAAGACTTTCTTGCGATCTTTTTCGGTTAGGCGTTTAGAAATTTTCGCCGTAGAGGTTGTTTTACCAGAACCCTGCAAGCCAACCATCATAATGACAGCTGGAGGGGTTACCTGTAGATTAAGAGCAACGTGGTCAGAGCCAAGCATTTCTGCGAGGTGATCGTTAACGATCTTGATCACCATCTGACCCGGCGTAACCGACTTCAAGACATCTTGCCCAACAGCTTCAGTCTTGACCTTTTCAACAAAGTCTTTGACCACAGGAAGAGCCACGTCAGCCTCAAGCAAAGCAACGCGCACTTCACGCAGAGCAGCTGTCACATCAGCTTCGCTCAATGCGCCGCGGCGTTTCAGCTTGTCAAAGACTGAACCCAGACGTTCCTGAAGGCTATCGAACATATTGTTCCTCTTTCCAAAACAACCAGCAAATAGAGCTGGAAACGACAATCACATACGCCAAACGCAATTTACGCCAGTGCGCGATACTCGCGGACTGGCGGAGCTCCTTGGAGCTGGATGCTTTGACCCATGACAGATATTTGATCGGAACCTATTAAAAACGGCCCTCTGGGTCAAGTTATTTCAACCAAGCTCTCGCTTACATCGGATTCTGGCCAATGTTAAACCATCAAAGCCTGGAGTCGACAAAGACTTTCTTATGAAATTTGCATCGTTTCGATGCCTCAAATCAACAACATACCGCCACACCTAAAAAGAGCGTAAAATTTTAGATAAACACCCATGAGTAATTAACACGGAATTAACTCTTACATACTATTGTAAGCGTGCTAAACATTACTAATATACTTGCCATATATTAGAACACACTAGTGTATCTATAGTTATGCTCGCGCTAACAAATGTAACAGCCCCAATTGGGAGACTAGCATGATGGCGCCTTCCCTACGACACCTTCTCTTTGCCAGCACGACCAGTTTGCTTGTGGCAATAACAATGCTCTTCCCTTTTAAAATTAATTATGTAGGTCTCAACCTGCAGAACAATTTTGCATACTCTGATAATGGAAATGGAAACGGTGGCAGAAACAGCGACGATAATGCGCCTCATCCCTCCCCCGCAGCCTTAAAAGAAGCTTCACTTAATTTTGGTGTAGGCAAAGTTGCTGCTTACGCAGACGCAGTAGCCACACCCAACACAACAAAGGATATTCTCGCTGAAGCCACTGAGGCAACTGCAGCGGCCATAGTAGAAGCCAAAATTCAAGCTGCCGAAGCAGCCGTAGCCGAGACCGTAGCCGTGGTCGCTCAAGCAACCGCTAAGACAGTGGCTGCAGAAGCAGTCAGCGCACAAATAGCTGCAGATGTTGAAGCCACTGTAGTTGCTGAAGCCCAAGCCAACGTGACGACACAAACAGAAGAAGCCATTGCCGCGCAAGAAGTAGCTGATGGTGCACAAGAACTCGCGGATGCAAACCCGAGTGACCCGGACCTAACAGCCGCCGCAACACATGCACAAGGCCTTGCCGATGCTGAAGCAGCTGAAGCCGCGGAAGCTCAGCAAGCTGTCGAGAAAGAAGCTGTAGAAGCTGTTAAGGCCCAAGCCACTGCAGATACAAAAGCAACAGAAGCAATTGCTGCTGCAACAGCTGCAACAATTGCCCAAGTCACAGCAGAGAAAGAGCTTGCGGAAGCTATTGCAGCAGAAGAAACGGCAGAAACAACGGAGGCAGACTTCCAAAGCGCCGCCAAGAGAGAAGCTGGATCGCTTATAAATTCTGTAACTAAGGAAGTCACAAGTGAAGTTAAAAATGCCGTGAATGCATCGTTCTACATTGAAAGCGCACTAGATGAATAAAACCATTTATCTTGTAGAGCCGAGCTTTTCGATCAAACAAAGACGAGAACACACTGAGCTATCCATCATGCCGTAATCTCCCTGCGTTACGACAGCCCCTATTAAATCGGCATAACCCCCTCGAAAAGCCACCTGCCCATCATAGCAAAATCCCCGCCCAAAGATAATAATAAGATCAAAACGCTCTAGGTCGCCGTTTGCCACGTCACCAAATCGGTTTCGAATAAATTCTGAGACAGGATTCAAGCAATTTATATAGACTCATACACACTCTAACCTGTACTTATTGAAGAAAAGGGTATCTCGACACCCCCCAGAACATCTGGCCAATATCAATGATGAATTCACGAGAGAGCAAAACAGTATGAGTGGTAGAGCTTTTATAAAAATGCATGGCCTTGGCAACGATTTCGTTGTCATTGACGCTCGTGAAGAACCCTTTATCCCAACCGAAGAACAGTCTCGGTTGATAGCTGATCGTCGTTTTGGGATTGGCTGCGATCAATTCATCATTATTGAAAAGAGTAATCATCCCGATGCAGATGCTTTTATGCGAATCAAAAATGCAGACGGTTCCGAAGTTGGCGCTTGCGGGAATGCAACACGCTGTATTGCCTCTCTCATAATGAACGAAACCGATCGAAACACCGTCACAGTAGAAACTTTAGCTGGCCTACTTCACGCTGAAAGAGAAGAAAGCGGCCTGATTACCGCCAACATGGGCTTGGCGCGATTAAATTGGCAAGACATCCCTCTCGCCGAAGAGAGAGATACACTTAACATTGGTATTAAGTTGCCCCCCTTGCGCAACCCTGTAGGCGTTAATATGGGCAACCCTCACGCTGTATTTTTTGTAGAGGACGCGGAAGCAATCGAGCTCGAAGCCTTGGGCCCTCGCCTGGAACACCATCCAATGTTCCCCGAACGCGCAAATATTAGTGTTGCCTCTCTCGTTGGCGAAGATCACATCAGGTTGCGCGTTTTTGAGCGGGGCGTTGGTATTACTTCTGCTTGTGGGTCAGGAGCCTGCGCAGCAGGCGTTGCTGCTGCCCGTCGTGGCCTGACTGGAAGAAAAGTTCGCGTTGACCTCGACGGAGGTCCCCTTTTCATTGACTGGCAAGGAGATGGAACCGTCTTAATGACTGGCCCCGTTTCCACCGCCTTTGAAGGTCACATTGCCCCAGAATTACTTCAATAGGCGTAGCAGCTAAAGAAATTTGAAAAATTATTACTAAAACTATCCCTTCCGGTTAATTCCCGGTTGATCTTCCACCTGAAGATGTACATGTTTCTTATAACGTTTCAGGGGGAAATTAATGCGTTATTTGGTTTTAACACTTCTATTCGGCATGATACTTTCAGGTTGTCAAACGACTAATGTTTCGAAAGAAAGCCCTCATGGCGCCTATTATGTTGGAGGCGATATTACCCATGGCGGGGCACTCAGACAGTTTACATCTGACACAGACAAAGTCTTCACCAATAGAGAATTACGCAATACGACACTTCTGATCTACAATCATGGCACCGTTAGCTCTGGTATTCACCAGAAATGCAGAACAGACTGGATGCCTCCTTATGTCCGCCTATTGACCTACAAAGATCCCAACATTGTAGCTTATTATTTTTGTTCACAGGAATCTGGAGGAAATTCAGGAGACAGTATAGTTAATCAAGTCCATTACAAAAGAGGGATCGAGATTGCTAAACTGGCTGATAAATTCCAAAAACTTGGTATCCCATATGATAATATCTTTTTGATGGGCCATTCTGGTGGTGCCTCATCAAGTCTCATGGCTGCGAGCAGAACTCCAGAAAAATTCAACAGTTTTATTGTTACAGCACCCGGTTATGGCTACGCCTACCTCCGCAATACTCGGCAAGGTCTGAACTACGGGACTCTATACGAAAATTGGAAAACCGTCATTCAACGCGGAAAAGAAGCCAAAGGAATAGTTTATGCCTTTCCAGGAGACATTTATTCTCCTGCCAAGGATCTAAATTTCATGAAATCCATGAAGAATATCGACTACCGTGTGCTATCAAATAAAGATGATCCCGGCTGTGGGATTGAGCAAATTCACGCTTACCCCTGGACAGATTGTTTCGTAAAAGGGCAAACCCTAGACATTCTTAACTATATTCTAAAGAACCGAGTACAGATCTCTGGAGCCCAGATTTTCGCAAAAGCCAAAGTAAAAAGTATTGATCATCGTAGACATGGAGTTTTCTACACGCCAAGAGACAACCCTTATCGTAAACATTTTGGGAAATTTCCAACGGACCAGACGTTTAATGAAAAGGTTTCAACCGCATTCGAAAACCGTAACCCTAATAAAACTGTTGTTTTTGTTTACAACCATGATCTAACCAACAGGGGAAGCTCTAACAGATGTGACCCGACAAACTTACCTTTTTATCTTCGCAATCTAATTGAACTTAACACTCGCTTTGTTGCCTATAGCTTTTGCGCACCAGAAACTGTCAATTCACTTAACGCTACAACCACGAGTGTTACGCGTCATAAAACCAGACTATCTGAACTAAAAACCCTGCTTAACAAGCTCAAAGATAAAAAAGTAAAGCCAGAGAATATTTTTCTAGTTGGGGACAATTATGGCGCTACAACAAATATCCTAGCTGCCTTAGAGTTTGGGAATAAATTCAACAGTCATATTTCTTTTTTCCCAGACCGAGATCCTCTTTTAAAGCGCCCTCATGCATTTTTTGACAAGATCGATGAACTTAGCCAAAGTCCGAGCAAAGCAATATTAATCGCAAGCAAAGCGCCAGGCCTTGTTTATTCAAAACAAGAATTGCTCAAAGGAAGCCCACTGAAGACCGTTGCTGAGAATAATCGCTGGTCATTTGTAATTAGTGGCCTTTGTGATAACAGCCAAAAAGTGGGGTACAATGACAATTGCTTCTATGACAAGAACAAAGAGAATATTATGCAATTTGTTCGAGATAGCCTTAAACAACCTCATCAGCAACCTTCTTCCTAGACCTAATCATGGTTAAAACTTTCGTGATAATACGTTTCTTCTTCCTCTTTCTTGGCCTCGGCTTGCTTACGGCCTGCCAGAGCACCAAACCAATTAAAATCGAAGATCCACACGGGGCTTTTGCAATTGGGAAAGACTTTGTCACTGTGAAGAAAGAGAATTTCAACGCTGCCTTAGCCCAAAACATTCCCAATCCTGAAAAGACCATCCTCTTTATATATAATCATGGCACAGAAAACGGCGGCTACGGGCAAGAATGCTTTCCGAACTCCATTCCCTCCTATGCCAGAGCGATTGTAAGACAGCACTCTGAGACGGCAATTTATTACCTTTGCTCCCAAGAAGTTGGTGTCAATGTGGGGGGGGATCCTAAAAAACAACGTTATTTCCGACGCAGTGACGAGATTGCGCGCCTTCTTGGGATCTTTAGCAAACACGGGATCACAGCAGATCGAACATTTCTTCTTGGTCACTCTGGTGGAGCATCGACCACTCTTATTGCCGCAGCAGACATTCCAGAAATGTTTAACGGATTTATTGTTTCATCGCCGGGTTATGGCTTTGCCCATACTGGTAGAAGTAGGGATTCTGAAGATCTTGCTCCACACTATGAAACTTGGAAAGCAGGTATAGAGAAAGCAACCGAGAAGAAAGGTTTAGTCTATAGCTTTGAAGGAGATTTAATCGCCCCTCCCAAAGATCTCGATTTCATAGCCAACATACCCCGTGTCAAACTTGTCATTCAAAAGCCAGCCGACTGTGGTATCCCCGACCCTCATGGATATCCTTGGAGCCGATGTTTTCGCCAAAAGGAAACACCCATAATTTGGAAGTTTATTCAAGAGCAACTCTCAGCTTCCCAAAAGTCGTTAGCGCTCACAAATTAATGGCTTCACAGAATATCTCCTCCTCGTACATACCTGACTTGCACAAGCGTGTCTGGACAAGGGCTTTTTGATAGTTCATAACACCGAAATGACTAAGCCCCTGACAGACCCGAAGATCGTCACCTTTGGTTGCCGCCTCAACACCTACGAGTCTGAGGTGATGCGTCAGCATGCCCGCGAGGCAGGCTTGTCAGATACCATCATCTTTAATACCTGCGCAGTGACCACCGAAGCTGAACGCCAAGCAAGGCAAAGCATTCGCAAAGCACGTCGCAATAATCCTGATGCTAAAATCATCGTGACAGGGTGCGCGGCTCAAATTAGCCCAGAGCTATATGCAGCCATGGAAGAAGTTGATCATGTTATGGGCAACGAAGAAAAATTAAAGCGCGAGAGTTTTAATTTGAGTGAGAACGCCTCCGTTGCTGTCAATGATATCATGGAAGCAAAAGAAACCGCAGCCCATCTCGTCCATGGCTTCGAAGAGCACACCCGCGCTTTTGTTCAAATCCAGCAAGGGTGCAACCATCGTTGCACCTTCTGTATCATTCCTTTTGGCCGGGGTAACAACCGATCGGTTCCCATCGGGGCCATTACCGAACAGGTCAAATTACTCGTCAACAACGGCGTCAAAGAAGTTGTTCTCACCGGCGTAGATATTACGGACTATGGTTTAGACTTACCCGGCACGCCAACGCTTGGCCAAATGACCAAACGTCTTCTCGCCCAAGTTCCAGAGTTAAAACGCTTACGGCTTTCATCCTTAGATCCCGTAGAAATCGACGAAGACACCTACCGTCTGTTCGGTGAAGAACCACGCATAATGCCTCACCTGCACATCTCCTTACAGGCTGGCGATGATATGGTGCTCAAGCGGATGAAGCGAAGACATCTCAGACAGCATGTTGTTGAGATGGTTGAGCGCGCCCGTGCTCTGCGTCCCGATGTGGTTTTTGGTGCTGACATTATTGCTGGTTTCCCAACCGAAACCGATGAGATGTTCGAAAACACCTTTAACTTGGTCAATGAGCTCAACCTGACGTATCTCCATGTCTTCCCTTACTCTGAAAGACCCGGAACTCCTGCCGCAAAAATGCCTCAGGTTCCTGGTAACATTCGTAAAGAAAGAGCTGGGCGATTACGAAGAGCTGGTGAGATTTCAGTACAAGGCTTTATGCAAAGCCGGGTGGGGACAACGGCTCAGGTTCTGATCGAAAAAAATGGCTTTGGACGAAGCGAGCACTACGCTCCTGTTCAAATCGATGCTCTTGAAGGTGATTTAACCGGCCAAGTGGTCCCGGTTTATATTGCCGATGTTCGCGGTGGCAAACTACTCGCCTATCCTCTTGGTACAAAAGCAGCGGAAGACGCCAGAGCAAAATTTGCAGCCCAATAATAACGTTAACAGCTCCTGATAAAGAACGGTTCCAAAATGAGTGACGAAAACAAAAAAGGCGGTTGGTTTGCCCGTCTCAAAGCAGGGCTAAGTCGTTCGTCATCCAAACTCGGCGATGGCATCGGTGGTATCTTTACAAAGAAGAAACTTGACGACGAAAGTATTGAAGAATTAGAGGATCTATTGATCATTTCTGATCTCGGCGTCGCTACCGCAGCCAAGCTTACAGGGAACCTCGCCAAAACCCGATTTAACAAAGATATCGAGCCTCGAGAAGTATCCGAAGCTCTTGCCGCTGACATCCAGGTAATCCTCGAGCCCGTCGCCAAACCTCTTGAAATTGACCAGACAAAATCACCCCATGTTATTCTTATGGTCGGGGTTAATGGCAGCGGAAAAACCACTACAATTGGTAAGCTGGCCACTCAATACAAAGCTCAAGGCCTAAAAGTTATGCTCGCCGCAGGAGATACATTTCGTGCAGCAGCCGTCGAACAATTACAAATTTGGGGAGAACGCACTGGCTGCGAAGTCATTGCCAAGGAAACTGGTGCCGATGCTGCCGGCCTTGCTTATGAAGCAATTGAACGCGCACGCTCCGAACAGGCCGATGTACTCCTTATCGATACAGCTGGCCGCCTCCACAACAAGTCAGACCTTATGGCTGAACTTCAAAAGATCACACGTGTCATAAAGAAGCTGGATGAAAATGCTCCCCATGACACCGTCCTGGTTCTCGATGCCACAACGGGCCAGAATGCGGTATCTCAGGTTGGCACATTCAAAGAACTGATAGAGATTACCGGCCTTATTGTCACCAAGCTTGATGGTTCTGCTCGCGGCGGTATTTTGGTTGCTCTTGCAGAGAAATTTGGCTTGCCCGTTCATGCGATTGGCGTCGGCGAAACAGCCAACGATTTGCGCCCCTTCACGGCAAAAGATTTTTCCCGCTCTCTAATGGGCTTGGAAAACACTTCAAACTAGGCGACTAAATTGTAATATTTAAGGGTTCGATTATGAAGACTGTTTCAACCTTATCATTAATCTGCGCCCTAACTTTCTCAATTTTTTCACCCGGTTATGCCGAAGAAACAAAGAAGCTCAATTCTAACGAAGTCATTCAGGAATACGGTAAGATTGCCACAGGCCTCGCATTGGAAGAACGTTGCCTACTTCTTTCCCCTCAAGCGACAAGAGAATATTACTGGCAACAGTATATGATAGATTCTGCACTGAATAAGATATTTTCAGAAGCTCCGGTCCTGAACATGGTGCGCGGGAGCGCGCTCCAAACATCTAGAGATGAGCGTTTCAAGTGTGACGCAGAATCTCAAGATTTCATTGAACACTCCCTACAAAGAGCGCGGGACCTCAATAAAAAACTAACGGGCCAAGTTTTCGAAGCCAACGTCAGCGACCAATTTTTTGACCAAGAGCGCCTGACAGTCGTGGCCGCGGCCGCTGGTACAAATGCTATTTGTAAACATCTATTGCCTGAGTATGAGGAACAACTCCGTGTTGGCCTAAAGGCCCTTAAGAAGACCTTTGAAGACCTGTATGCTTTTGAAGCAGGCACCATCGCAATTTCAATAGCCTACCAAGAGGCAAGTAGCCAACCCGAAAGTTCTTGTGGTGATGACACACGCCGACAAGCACTCCAAGGCTGGCAATTAACAAGATTATTGATGAAACAATCTCGGTTAGCTTTTTCGACCAAATAGGAAGTTGATTTAGGGGGAAGCTCTCTTCTCTGATGAGACCAGCTAAGCATTTCCCTAATCGATTCTAGTCAGTCTATCTATAGTGACACTTGACTATTTTTGGCGACACCGGGCTTGTGACAGCACACAGATCAACTCGAACATCAGGTTCACTCCGACAATCGCTGTGCCCCCAGACTGATCGAAGGGTGGAGAGACCTCTACCAAATCTGCGCCAATTAAATTTAAGTCTCCTAAACTCCTGATCATGACCTGAGCGTCAAACGGGGTATAACCCCCAATCTCCGGGGTCCCAGTGCCTGGCGCATAACAGGGATCTAGACAATCAATATCAAAAGTCACATAGGTTCTTTGATCGCCAACCACACGGTGAATTTCTGCAATGACCTTCTCTATACCAAGGTCAAAATATTCCTCAATTGTGATAACCCGGATACCTACTTCCTGCGCGTACTCTTCATCTGACCTGTCATAACGCGACCCTCGAATACCAATTTGGACAACTCTTTTAGGGTCAAGGAGGTTTTCTTCGATTGCTCGACGAAAGGGTGTGCCATGGGTCAACTTACTGCCACCGAAGTAGCTATCGTTAACGTCCATATGCGCATCAAAATGGACCATACCGACAGGACCACTATCCCCAACCAATCCTCTTAAAATGGGCAAAGAAATCATATGATCGCCACCAGCGACCATTGGCATAACCCCGAGCCTTCGGATTTCAGCCATATACTCTGTAACCCGTTGCATGGTCATATCCAGGTCAACCGGGTTCACCTTTACATCGCCAAAATCCGCGATCTTACAATCATCGAATGGCGCAACCCACGTCGCTCCATTGTATCGGCGAATAAGGCTGGACATATCACGTAATTGCCGAGGCCCATGCCGCGTTCCTGGTCTGTTGGTTACTCCTGCGTCCCAGGGAACACCGATAATGCCAATATCATATCCCTCGAACTCAGTTACATGCGGCAGTCGCATAAAAGTTGCTATGCCACTAAACCGTGGCATATCCATCCCGTCCGGCGGCAATACAGTGCTGTTGCTCATAACTAAGTCTCTCCTAATCTCAAAAAATTATATTCTTTAGTTTTGATCACTTATTAATTTCTATAAATTCAAATGTAATGAAAGTTACTTTGGGAAAAATCAAACTATGCAGTTAGACACAATAGATCTCAGACAATTACGAGTTTTTCTGACCGTCGCCGATTGCAGAGGATTTTCTCCTGCCCAAGCCGAACTCAACATAAGCGTCTCCACCATCAGCACTCAAATGTCAGATCTGGAAACACGTTTAGGTCTTAGATTATGTCAGCGTGGACGAAGTGGTTTCTCTCTTACAGAAGATGGAGAACGCATTTACAAAGCGGCCCAAACCCTTTTCCGGCAAATTGATGGCTTCAACAACGAAGTTTATGATTTGAGACAAGAGCTTAGCGGCAAGTTATCCCTTGGGTTTGCAGATAACCTTGTTACCCACCCCACGTCTCCGATAACGCAGGCTCTCGACAAGCTCTTCAGCCTGGAGGGCGAAATAGAAATATTGCTCAATGTTCTATCGCCCAATTTACTTGAAAGGGAATTGTTAGATCAACGCCTGGATATCATCATCGGGGCTTTTCCCCGGCATCTTCAAGGCATCAACTATCAACCTTTATTTGATGAACGCCAGAGCCTTTATTGCGGGTCTCGACATCCTCTCTTCACAAAGAACGAGAAGGAACTGGCGTCTATTGACCTGAAAGAATTCCGGATTGCGCAACGAGGATATACCGCAGGTCGCCCCCATCCATCCAACCTGAAAGCCGCTTCATCAGGCGCGATATCCTATCATATGGAAGGTTTGGTTTATCTCGTGCTGTCTGGACATTTCTTAGCCCACCTTCCCGACCATTATGCAAAAAAATGGGTCACTTCAGGAGAAATCAAAGAACTTTGCCCGCATAGCCAGAGCTACATATCAACTTTTGAAATCGCTTCTCGTGCGGGAACACATCCCTCTCCCGTACAACGCGCCTTTCTCAAAGCACTGTTATCCAATTAAACAAAGGCCCCAAACTCCCTGAGAAGAGAGTTTGGGGCCTATTTCATAGAACATTCTATATCTTAAAGAGAACGAAGTTAAGCTTCTCTAATCTGATGAATAAAGTCATCAACCTGGGCATTGAGCATTTCCGATTGCTTCGAAAGCTCGGACGCAGCACTGAGGACATCCTGAGCCGCACGGCCGGTTTCCTCCACACCATCGGTTACATCAGAAATGGTCGTCGAAACCTCTCCGGTCGCAACCGCAGCTTCTTGAACATTTCGAGAAATCTCCAAAGTCGCAGCGCCCTGTTCTTCCACGGCAGCAGCCACTGAAGCTGTGATCTCGTTTATCTGCTCAATCGTGCCGGTAATTTTACCAATCGATTCAGCTGCTGTATCCGTAGCGCCTTGAATACCTGTAATTTGCTGCGAGATATCTTCGGTTGCTTTTGCTGTTTGTGTCGCAAGGTTTTTCACTTCACTGGCCACAACCGCAAAGCCTTTACCTGCATCTCCAGCCCGCGCTGCTTCGATGGTTGCATTCAAAGCAAGAAGGTTTGTCTGTTCGGCAATGTCTGAGATAAGTTTAATAACTTCCCCGATCTTTGTTGAGGCCTCAAGAAGCCCCGTCACTTGTTGATTGGCGTCATCCGCCCGATCAACAGCATCTTGAGCAATAGTCGTTGACTGGCTCACCTGACGACTGATTTCGTTGATGGAACTTGAAAGTTCTTCAGCCGCAGCAGCAACCGTTTGTACGTTACCTGACGCATTTTCTGATGCAGACGTAACCGCTACAGCCTGTTGAGAAGTGTTTCCAGCTGTCGCCTGCATTCCTTCTGAGGTACTACGCATTTCCGTTGCAGCAGAAGATACGGTTTGCACGATACCTTTGACTTCATTCTCAAAACGATCAGCCAAATCAATCATGGCCTGCCGTTTTTCTTCTTCGTTACGTTTAGCGACTGCAGCATGTTCGTCTTCGAGTTTTTTCACTTCTGCTGCATTATCTCTAAAAACTAAAACAGCACGAGCCATTTCAGCGATTTCATCATGACCATTGGCGCCTTTAATTTCTGCTTCCAGATTACCATCAACCAATTCTTGCATGGATGAGGTAATAGATTTCACAGGCAAAATCACTCGAACGGCAACAATCCAGAACGACACCAGCCCCGCAGCCACCCCTATTGAAAGAATGATCGCGGCGGCAATCATTCTGTTCCAGCTATCCGCAGCAGCAGCATTTGCAAGGGCGACAGAACTTTCTGTCGTCAAATCAACCAGCGTCCAGATTGGCGCGATTGAGGCCTCTGATTTTTTCGACCAAGTTGTTTCATCCATGGGGTAATCGTCACCTCGAATACCTTTCTTATAGATGTCCGCCCTTAATCCCTGATAGTCGTCAACGCTAAAGAAATTCTCCCCCAAGCTTTTGACAACATCTGAAATTTCATTCGAGGCACTGGGTTTCACAGAATAAGCCAAAAAGTCCTGCCATGCGATCTCTAGCCGACCACGATCAGTGTAGAAATTCTGGAGCCGGGTCCCCCGCAACTTGACCTTTTTTGAAATAGCATAGGCCAATCCTGCTTTTTCGCGACTGGCATATTCGCTCATGATCCAGGCACTATCTTTTAGTTGCTGCACGGTGTTGAAATTTGCGCCAGCTTTTGCGGGTTGAAAGGCAGATCGCTCTCGGAGCTCTTTTGATGCCATAATCATACCAGTGATAGCGGGCTCCGCTGCGGTTCCAACTTTACGATCTCTTTGAAATTTGGGGACCGACACATACACGTCTATTAAGGGGCGGATCTCGACTAGTGCGGCATGTACATCGTGGACTTGCTGTAAAACGGTATCTTTATTAGCAAAGGCAGCATTAGCCTGTAGCCACTCTGTAGCTTGTACATAGTTTTCATCAGCCTTCGTACGCGCTGAAATAATTGATTGCTGTTGTGTATCGGTAATTTCTTTACTCGAAGCAATTGCAACAGAAGAGAGCGCTCTTTCTTCTGCCCAGTATTTTGCCGCTGTAATCAACTGCCCTTCGACACGGTTATATTCAAGAGTTGCCTGGGCATCTTGATAATCTTTCCAGTCTTGAAGAAAGGAACTGGCAGCTTGATAGATTACAAGACCGGTCAAAATTAAAGCAACCGCGTACAAGCTGTTGCGAATTGTAAGGGCTCTAGACAACATTTACCTACTCCATACCGAAGGACATTAAGCTAACTTATTTCTTCTGCCGGTATGGAAAGTAAGGGAGTATATTTTAACAAGTAACTAACGAAGGCGATAAAATTAAAATTAAATAAAAAAAACAACTTATATGAAAGTCATATTAAAGTTTTACTACAACTTACGAGTATCATTGCTTTGATCAATAGTATTCATCACCCCAATCTATACTTACCAACTCCCCTACCTTGCCACTATCACTTACGGAATAAACCCGTCTTCTCCTGTGGGATTGGTAAAGGGTGGAAAAGCCTTTTGGTCTTTAATTTTTTCGTATTGCCTGAGAGACCAGTGGACAGAGGGGAAGGCAATATTATTCCAGGGAATATCTTGCCATGAATAAAGGCCAACTTCCTGGCTTTCTGGACCTGGAGAAATTTCAGGGGTGGTAAGAATAGCCCGATAGATAATCTGTATTTGGCTGATACTTGGTATCGAATATACAGCGAGAACCTGATTTATAGATAGTTTTGCCCTCGCCTCTTCCCAAGCCTCTCGACACGCCCCCTCTTCGGCAGACTCATTGAGTTCCAAATATCCAGCGGGTAATGTCCAGTAGCCTTTGCGCGGCTCGATAGCTCTTTTTACCAGAAGGATCTTGTCCTCCCAAGTCGCTACCGCTCCGACGACAATCTTTGGATTTTCATAGATAACATACTCGCAAGAATCACAAACCAAACGCTCTCTATCATCATTGGACGGTACACGGCGGGAGAAAACCGCATCGGGAGGAATATGTAAATGGTCATCACTCATATTTACAGTTTGTCGGGGCGGCATCCATCCTTCAAGTTTTATGTCTTCATGTTAAATAAAAACCTCCTAATTTCACGCTAGCGAGGAGAAAGGTGAACACCTGCAAGCATACACCGTACTGAGCCTCCAGCCATTTCAATGGTCGGTATCGTTAAAGGGATGAGCGGCAGATAGTTTTCAATTACTCGAATTTGATCTGCGCTTAAGGAGCTGTAGGCTGAAGTTGACAAGGTAAGCACGCGTCCCTCTCGCCCCTGTAATTCAAGCATATTCCCTGCAAAATTCCTTATTTGATCTATCGATAGATCAATAATCTCTCGCCCCGTTTCACGAAACCTATTTATAAGCTCATTGCGCCGCGCCTGATCTTTAACCATATCTAGGCAGATGAGAACCAGGTCTGTGGCAATGCACATCAAAACATTGGTATGGTAAACTGGAGTGCCATTTTCGTCCCCAGTATCAAAAACCATCGGTTCATAGTTAAACTGGGTACAAAACCGCTCTAATAAAACAGGATCAGTTCGTTTTGAGCGCGCTGCATAGGCGACGCGATCAATATGATCTAACACCATCGCCCCAGTCCCCTCGAGAAATAATTCGTCGAACTCCATACCCGAATAATCCACAATATCTTGCACGCGGTAGTCTCGCTTTAAGAGCTCAATCACGTCTGAACGACGCTCTTTACGCCGATTTTCTGCAAACATTGGGTATATCGCGACCTGCCCACCAGGATGAGTAGAGAACCAATTATTTGGAAACACTGAATCTGGTGTATCGCTTGTTTGATCCTCAAAGGCATGAACGCGGACACCATGACTTTGGAGAACATCGATAACCTTACTCACCTCTGTATAGGCTGCGTTTGCTATATCGAATTGATCGTCGCCTTGTTTTATTTGAAAGGCGTTGTCTGACTGCGTTTCAGGATTAGGTACAAAGTGATGCGGCCTGATCATGATCACAGCTACGGGTGTCTGTGGGCTACGTCGATTGTTGCCAGAGGACATTTTATTCAAAAACTTAGAAATAGCCATCACGCGGACCGCCTCTTTTGCGGAAGAACCATTCCGACTAAACTACTACCGACTAAAGTCGGTAGGTTTTGGGTAGGGCCGACTAAAAGTCGGCTTCGTGTCTAAAGAGCGTGCTTCGCACGCAACTTAGTTTTTATACCGCATAGAATGCGGTGGTTTTAACCATTTGTGAGACAATAAATCCCGAGGATCTTGGGGGTCCGCTATCATATCAAGCAACTGGTATTGACCGGACTTATCAATTAGGCTTTTCAGATAACGTAAGGCAGAGAAATCCTCAATTGCGAAACCAACACTATCAAAAATAGTGGTTCTTGAAGCATCTCGAGGTCGCCCTTGTCCTTCTTGAATTATCGTCCACATTTCGGTAACGGGGTAATCGTCATTCAACTGTTGGATCTCCCCCTCTATACGCGTTTGCGGTAAATATTCGGCAAATATATCCGATCGCAGTAGAATATCTTTGTGGAGCTCCGTTTTCCCAGGGCAATCCCCGCCGACAGCATTAATATGAACACCCGCCCCGACCATATTATCGTTGAGGATAGTGGCATTTTGTTTGTCTGCGGTAGCTGTTGTAATAATCTCGGCGCCCATAACGGCTTCTTGCGCACTGTTGCAACACTGAATATCAAAGCCCCAACCCAATAAATTCTTTGCACATTTTTCCATCGCCATAGGGTCTATATCGAATAACCTTATTTTTGTTACTCCAACAATAGCTTTAAAGCCTAGAGCTTGGAATTCAGACTGAGCACCGTTCCCTATCATTGCCATGGTTTGCGCCCCCTTAGGCGCTAAATACTTGGCCATAAGCGCAGAAGTTGCCGCAGTACGAAGCGCCGTCAAAATTGTCATCTCAGACAAAAGAATAGGATATCCACTGCTGACATCAGACAGAGCACCAAAGGCGGTAACGGTTTGCAGGCCTCTTTGATAGTTTTTGGGGTGGCCATTTACATATTTGAAACTGTATTGATCACCATCACTGGTGGGCATCAACTCGACTACACCCTCTTTTGAATGAGAGGCAACACGCGGCGTTTTATCGAATAAGGCCCAGCGCTTGAAATCCTCTTCAATACAATCCGCGAGCTCCTGTAAAATCGTCTCAATGCCAACCATTGAGATGATTTTTTTCATGTGGCCAACGCTGATGAATGGAACAAGATTTTGATCAATTTTGGTACCTAAGGCCATAACAATTCCCCAGTTATAAAGGAGTTATCACATCATATACGGTTTGAGTTGTGTGAATTGACCAAACGATAAAAGAGGAAAATCATGATAAAAATAGCAATATATTGCAAATATCGTCATATTTTTATACATATCATCAAAGAAAATTGTAATTATTACCAACCACACTCAAGACGAGTACATTAGAATGCATAATTTTGATACCCTAGATAGAGAATTGATCTCCATCCTGCGCAAAGACGGCCGCGCACCACTTTCAAAATTATCAGAGATACTGAAAGTTTCCCGCGGCACAGTGCAAAATCGACTGGATCGATTACTGAACTCTGGCGCATTACTCGGTTTCACCATTCGTGTCAGAGAAGATTCTGAACCTGATACGGTCAAGGCCATTATGACCATTGAGGTCACGGGAAAATCGACAACTCAGGTCATAAAGAAACTGCGTGGCATGCCTGAATTACACAGGCTCCACACCACTAATGGCAGTTGGGATCTCGTCGCAGAGATACAAGTATCGAACCTGCTTGAGTTTGACCGCGTGCTCAGGGAAGTAAGGACTATCGACGGCATTCTAAACAGTGAAACCAGTATACTGCTCAGCTCAGTGTAAAACTTTACAAGTGAAATCTATTAGAGCGGCCGACTAAACGGTAATATTTAGAAATGAACCGCGTGGAAGAATTCTACCTGATTCAGCCGCGAACCTAGCTGCATCAAACAGCTCTTTCAGCTTCTCCGTAATACCAAGAGATCTGAGATCTCCCGTAAACGGCTTCAGTAACTTCTGAACCGATATCCCGGTTTTCACATCTTGTTTTTTTAAAGCCGGGGCCAGTGATTTACTTCGCCCGTCTACAGATACGCTTCCCGGGACATCAACAGCCGGAACACCAAAATCAGATTTATTTGTAATTTTCATGACGAAAATAGTGGCAGCAGCCTGTAAAAATTCAGTTAAGTTTTATACAAAGTTAAATACAAATTATATTTGAGTAGAAAGCAACTATTTATAAGGGAAAAACACCCAGCACCCTATCTAATTCAGATAAATTGAGTCCGATTCTTATAATTTCCTGTGATTACTTGCACTCGATTCTAGATATGACAGTTTTGTTAACACCATCTACTTGGTAACCGATACTTATCGTTCGCCACTATATTTAGTATTAATACAGAATTAGTAACCACATACTTAGGCATCAGTTTAAAAATTAAGACTATCTTCATAAATGTCATCGTAATTTTCCACTATTGAAGAATCTGCCTCGTAGTGGATTCTTATATTACTACTGGAAAAAAGTCAGCCAATAATGGCTGTTACCGCGCATGTAGCGCAAATGGGGTTAAGAAAGCGGGGGTTCCTTTGCCGGAGGACCAAGATACGAACCTGCAGAAATTACTGTCGATGGCTTTGGACCGCTCGGTCAAAGGCCGCGAAACTCTTGCGCGCACAATTGGTAAATTGTTTTCAGAGGAAGAACGGGCTTTATCTGAACTAGAGCGCGCGCTCATGACAGATATCCTCGGCAAGCTTATCAGCGATATTGAGATCATTGTTCGTAAAGCGCTCAGTGAAGAGCTTTCCTCAACAAAAACCGTCCCTCATGAATTAATCCTAATGCTAGCAAATGACGAGATAGAGGTTGCTCGACCTATTCTTCTTGAAAGTAGCATTGTCGAAGACCAAGATTTGGTCGACATCATAAAGACGAGGACACATCAACACCAACTCTCTATCGCAATGCGAAATGATATTAGTAAAGATGTTTCCGACGCCCTTGTTAACACGGGGAAAAAGGATGTTATCAAAACTCTATTGGATAACAAAAACGCTGAAGTATCCGAATTAACGCTTGAATATTTAACCGATCAATCCCGTAGAATTGACGATTTCCAAGAACCCCTCATTAATCGTGATGACCTGCCCCCTCATCTGGCAGAACGCATGTATTGGTGGGTCTCGGCCTCCCTAAGGGCTCATATACTCAGGAACTACCCCGTCGACATACAGGACCTTGATAACAAGATCCAATCAGGAATTCATAAACTCGTCGATCAGGATCGATTGGTCGCTCAAAAGATAAACCCTGCATCCAAGCTTGCTCATAGCCTTGAAAAAAATAAACTTTTGACTTCCGATACTCTTGTGCAAGCCCTGCGCCAGGGTGAGATCGAACTTTTTGAGACAATGTTTTGTCAAATGAGTGGCTTTAGACCCGCTGGTATTCAAAAAGCTCTCTACAGAACCAAAGGAGAAGGCATCGCAATCCTTTGCCTTTCAATGGGTATCCCCAAGCAAACCTTTGCCTCAATTTTCCTCTTAAGCCGAAAAGGCAGTCCACAAGGTCTAAAAACCGACCCTCGGGACCTATCGAGAGCGATGTTGATCTATGATAAAGTAAAGCAGGAAGACGCAAAGCTGATCGCAGATAGTTGGAAGATGGACCCTAAATATCAAGAAGCCGTCAAAGACCTAGAACAGACAGCGTTAGCCAAAAAAGCAGCTGGTGGAGCGAGAGCATCGTGATGGCAAAACAATCTAAGGGCCGCATCGTAAAGTTACCGAAAGATCGCGACCATAAGAACAAGCCCGTTGGTCTCCCTCATAATTTAAGTGGAGCCTTCGAAGCGATATCTGCGTTGAAGAACGACATTGTCCACAATGGACCGCCAACCTGTGTTGTGAGCAGTGAAGGGCAGATCATCTTTGCCAACGACGCTTTTGAAAAAATTGCCAACGCAATTGATGATACCGGTTTAATTGAAAACGCCATTGCGCCGCCATATAGCCCTGCTGAAATCCTCGCGATTAAGCAAGCGGGTGGTACAAATCCCGATGAATATACCATCATAGACGACGGAGAGGTTAAACATTACCTCGCGTCTTATCACTTCATCGACAGTATTAACAATCAACCGGGTGCCACCGCAGTCGTCCTTCGTCCAAATGATGAAAATGTGCAAATCAAAGATTCTCTAGCCGCCCTTCAGAGCCGTTTAACAGACATGGCTCGCCTGGTATCAGACTGGACTTGGGAAACAGATAAAAATTTAAAAATAACTTACGCCTCCCCTCAAGTGCAAAAGGCCTTGGGCTTTCATCCGAGTGAGCTGCTGGGCCGTAACATCAGGGACTTGATAAACGAAGAGACCCATCTCTTCGGTGATATTAAAATTAAGGACCTTCGCCAACCCTTTAGAGATGAGCAACTTACAATAAAGAACCGCGGTGACGAAGAACGGTTGTTTCTTGTAAGTGGTTTACCTTTTTATACCAGTGACACTGGTGAGTACTCAGGTTATCGGGGAAGCGCGCGGGACGTAACAGAACAACAGTATCAGCAAGGCGCTTTACGTGTAGCCAAAGAGCACGCCGAAATTGCAAATAGAGCAAAGTCAGAATTTTTGGCAAACATGAGCCATGAATTACGGACTCCTTTAAATGCCATCATTGGCTTTTCAGAAATGATGTCGTCTCAGCTCCTCGGGCCTTTGGGGAACAAGCAATACCACGAGTACTCGCACGACATTCACGCTTCCGCCCGTCATTTGCTCAGCGTTATTAATGATATTCTGGATGTCGCAAAGATTGAAGCTGGTAAATTGGAGCTGATGGAGGATACGACTGATCCTCTAAAACTAGCAGTATCCGTCCAAAGATTAATGATAGAGCGCGCTGAAAATGCGGGCCTCAAGTTAAAGCTATCATTGCCTTCTAAACTCCCAATGATCCATGCGGATCAACGGAAAATGAAGCAGGTTCTCATCAACATTCTAGCCAATGCAGTCAAGTTCACCCCCTCCGGCGGGATCGTTGAACTGGCAGGCGGTGTGAACGATGATGGTGATTTTGAATTTATCATCATGGATACTGGTATCGGCATGTCAGAAGAAGATATTCCAAAGGCATTTGAGCCCTTTGCTCAAATAGACAGCACACTTAGTCGACAATTTGACGGTACTGGCTTGGGCCTCCCCTTAGCCTTGGGCCTCGTTCGTCTTCATGGCGGAGACCTTTCCATGACCAGTGAACCAGGTAAAGGGACTACTGTTAAGTGTGTGCTCCCCGGATCGCGAATCCTGGCGGAGTAATTCCCCCTACTGCATCCAAGAACTATATCCCCTTGCTGCAACGCAGCATTATTTCTTATGCTATAAATGAAAACAATGCCGCCAAGCGTTTTGCTATGCTAGGTTCCAGTCTCCACTTCCTCTATCTGGAGTCCTTCCTAAGTTATGCCAAGCAACCACCCAGATAATTTTGGCTCCATAAAAGGCGCATATAAACAAGGTTGCAAGGATGCTCTCGCGATCCCTGCACTCATCCTCGGCTTTACTTATATGGGCTTCGGAGCGCTGGTCAGTGAAACTGGCTTAGAGATTTGGCATGCACTCATTTCCACAGGAATTAACTGGGCAGTACCTGGACAGATAGCAACAATGGAACTTTATGCAATCGATGCTTCATTGTTAGTGATTGCTGCTGCGGTAGGATTAATCAACTGTCGACTGATGCCAATGACGATAGTGTTGATGCCCCATATCCGAAATAAAACGTCTCCCAAAATTGCTTATTATTTTTTCAGTAATTTTATCGCGGTAACAGGTTGGGCTGCAGCGATGAAACAATGTCCAAGATTGCCCGAAGAGCAGCGGCTACCTTACTTCGTAGGCTTTGTTGTTCCATTGTGGAGCATATGCATGCTCTCAACTTGTATTGGGTTTTATCTCCCTGACGTACTCCCTGCAGAAGTGACAATGGGGCTGGTTTTTCTTAATCCAGTATATTTCATGTTGGTTTTCTTAGCTGATTTCAGCCAACCCGGTCGACCTACGGCCCTTATATTGGGTGCGATACTCGGTCCACTGACGTTTTTAATTACCCCGGATTGGAGCCTGTTGGTTACCGGGCTATTTGCTGGCACGATTGCCTTTATTGTCAGTGAGTACTTTCCCAAGGATAAGACAATCTGATGCCCGAGCTCCATGACATCTTAACTCCTGAGTTTATGGCTCCTATGGCCGCTCTCGGCGTTGCAGCGGCAGTAACGTATTTCTGGCGTGGTCTCGGCGTTGCGGTATCGGGGAAGATTGATAAAGATTCAGCTCTATTCAGATGGGTCACCTGCGTTGCCTATGCTCTGTTAGCAGGCTTAATTGCGCGGATGATTCTCTTGCCGATAGGACCTCTTGCAGAGCTGGGTTTGGGACAGCGCGCAGGCGCAACGATCATTTCACTCGCTGTTTTTTTTCTGACACGAAAAAATTTACTCGCGGGGGTCGCCTCCGGCGCTGTAGCTCTGGTTTTGATGGCCAAACTGGGCCCTCTTTAAAAGGCCCAGTTTCTAGATACCAATCCGTTTACAAACTATGTTTTAAGCCGCCTCTTGAAGAGCCTTAACACCGGGCAACGTTTTACCTTCTAGCCACTCCAAGAATGCCCCGCCTGCCGTCGAAATATATGTAAAGTCATCGGCGACCCCGGCATGGATAAGTGCAGATACGGTGTCACCGCCCCCCGCAACCGTTAAAAGAGAACCTTCTTTTGTCAAAGCTGCTGCGGATTGGGCAACTGCATTGGTTGCGGCATCAAATGGTTCCGTTTCAAAGCAACCAAGTGGGCCGTTCCATACCAACGTTTTACAGCTTTTCAATTCTTTAGAGATTTCCAAAGCCGCATTGGCACCCGCATCCAAGATCATCTGATCAGCAGGGACAGCATTCACAGCAACAACAGACGAAGCGGTTCCCGGTGCAAGTTCACTTGCAACAACGACATCACTTGGCAGCATAACCTTGCAGCCTTTAGCCTTTGCTTCTTGCAAGATAGCCAGAGCAGTGTCTGCCAAATCATCTTCACAAAGAGAACGCCCGACTTCAATACCCTGTGCGTTCAAGAAAGTATTCGCCATACCTCCTCCAATAACCAGAACATCAACTTTGCCGACCAAATTACCGAGCAGCTCTAGCTTGGTAGAAACCTTGGCTCCACCAACGAGAGCAGCCACCGGACGCTTGGGTTGTCCAAGAGCCTGTTCAAGGTGCTCCAGCTCTGTTTGCATCAATCGACCAGCAGCAGCAGGAAGTAACCGGACCAGAGCTTCCGTAGAAGCGTGGGCGCGGTGGGCCGCTGAAAAGGCATCATTGATATAAACATCGCCGAGTTTGGCAAGCTCTGATGCAAAAGCTGGGTCGTTTGCTTCTTCTCCGGCATGATAGCGCAGATTTTCCAGAAGCAAGATTTCCCCATCATCCAATTGGCCGATGAGTGCGGCAACTTCTGGCCCGATGCAATCTGTGGCAAAGGTAACCTTTTCCCCACCCAAAGCATCTGAAAGGCCCTTGGCGACCGGGGCCAAACTCATTTCGGGTACCACAACTCCTTTTGGACGACCAAAATGTGCCATCAACACAACTTTAGCCCCTTGGGATTGAAGGTCTTTTATGGTCGGCAACACCCGAACGATACGACTGTTATCTGTGATCTTTCCATCACGTATAGGGACATTAAAATCCACACGGACGAGGACGCGCTTACCGCTCAGTTGAAGATCGTCAATTGTTTTAAACTGGCTCATGATTACTTCCTGTTGTTCTGGTATGACATCTGGCGCCCAGGTAGTTTTTTAGTTAAAGGAAGTGGTATAGCGTCCCTTCTCTCAGTTCAAGAAAGAATTCAGCACTGAGCATCCCTGCGCTATACTCATTTGGGCCTATTTCTGGAGTTATTCATACCGTGATCCACGATCTCAATCTTCGCATAAGGAAGGCGCTGGAAACCGTCGCCAAGCAAAAGTCGACAATCAGCTATCGGATGCTTGCGATTGAAGCAGAAATTCCAGGGCCACAAGTCATTCACAAACTGACCCTCTGTCTCGAAGAAATATTCCGAGAAGATCACGCGAAAGGTGAAGTATCTATTGCAGCACTCGCCGTCAGTCGTGGAGAACCAGCAATACCTCGTCCCGGTTTTTTCATTTTACTGCGAGAGCTTGGTCTCTATGACGGGGCAGACCATGGGCCCGAAGCGATGGCAAAACACATCTTGTTACTGGAAGAGATATACGAAATCACCGCAGATAAATAAAACTTTCTTATAAAAGAAAACAGGGCCAGACTTCCATCCGACCCTGTCATTTATTCACAACATCTGAAGCTTAATTACCGCAAGTAAGCTCTTTAAATCCATCACAGCGATAGCTTGAGCAGATCTGCTTTGAGCCCATATTAATTGTCGGAAACAACGAGCCAATGTTGTCGTCACGCACCCAGGCCAACGCTTTTGTAAAACCTTTTTTAGTACACCACTCACGTGCCGCAGGCTCTCCGCAATTAGTTCCTGGTGTCAGGCAATAATTCAATCGATAGGCATCGTAGACAGGATACTCAAAAGTCGATCCTCCAGCTGGACGGCTGGCGACTTGCTCGGCTGTTTCTGTCGGCAAACTTCCTTGTCCTGTCACACTTGGCGTTCCCAAAGATTGGCTAGCAACAGTTGTTTCAGGTTGCGCCTCGAACAACTGATAAGAAGGCGTAAACAACGGATTCTCAGATTCAGAAGTAATAACTTGCCGCTGTAGCTCGCCTTCGGGTGTTGGCGAAGGTTTCGGGATCAAGGCATCATCCCCAGCAGGGGTAATTCCAGCCGCAGCCAGATCCGCGTCTGCACCACTGTATAGAGGAGCCTGTTGAGCGGGCACTTGAACTTGAGGACTAAGAACAGCCTGTTGGCTTTGCACGGATGGAGCAGCCCCAACAAGCGGTGCTGGCTTTACAATAGCAGCAGCTGGGGCCTCTGCGACGACGGGCGTTGAAGGTTGAGCTGAAACGACAGGTTTCACAATGGCAGTTGTCGGCGTAGCGGAGGCAACCGCAAGACCCGCTATTGAAGAGGCAGGTCCAGAGACGTACTCCACCATTACTGAGCGAGCGCGTCCTTTATAGCCATAATCAGCCAAGTTGAACTTGTGGATACTCTTCGCCTTAAAGGGAAAAGTGACATGATTTCCCTGACAATCGGGAAAATCATAAAGGGTTGCCCGCACGTCATGTTTAACCGTTTGATAAGCCTTATCATAGGCCTCAGGGTGCATAAAGATCAGCTGATCACTATTATCAAATCGATAGGTTCCGCGCGCACCGCCATAGGTTTCTGGGCCAACCAGATTTTGGCAATACCCGGTTTTACCACCATCCCAGGCCGGAACAAAGGCGCGTCGATAATTCAGCTGATCCAGGACATTTCCACAACCACGGCTATAGGTATTTAGACGCTGCAACATCAGCACTCCGGGAGGAGGACCAACGTCTCTGCGATAAACAATCATCGAGGAATAGGTATCATCTTTGGGCGCAGGCAGAGACAAAGCTGTATCGCCAGTACGCTTTAGAGGCAAAAGGTCCGCAGTCGCCCCTTGCCATAACATATGGGGCTCTTCTCGCGTACCCAACAGAGGCGCACAGGATTTATCTGTGGTTTGGAAAAGCGGTTCCTCAAAGAGAATCGCCCCAACCTGAGAGCCGAGCTTAAAGGAGGAAATACGTCCGGCAAGATCACCTAACGAGGGAACAAAAGAATACAGCTGGCCTTCTGCCAAACTGAAAACCTTTGCAGCGCCAGAATATTCTTTCCCATCGAAAGCAATAAGTTGATTTGGAGCAACTTCAGCACCAACCTCTTGAGCCTGAACACTTAATGATATTGAGCTAACGCCAGCCAGTAAGGCCACCATTGTTCCAGCAACCCGCCGTAATGCTCTCATCTAACATACTTCCCTGTTTCAAACTGGCCGGGTACAAACTGGTAGATACGCTCCAGCCCGGCAAATAAGCCCAATATACGAACTCAATAAAAATCTAACGCAAAATAACAGGATACCTACTGAAAGAAAACCACCTTGATTTTCTGCCTCCCTAAGAGCGTCTTCATTGTAAAATTTACGGCAAAATCCATGTCAGAAATCATGATCGGTGCAGACACAAAAAAGCGGCCCGAAATTCGGACCGCTTTTTAAATTAGCCGTATGAAATATTAAGATGCGCTCGCGAAACGCTCTGCAACATATTCCCAGTTAACAAGGCTATCAACAAACGCTTTAACGTAATCTGGACGCGCGTTGCGATAATCAATGTAATAAGAATGTTCCCATACATCACAACCAAGTAGCGCGTGACCACCCGTTACCAATGGATTTTCGCCATTAGCCGTTTTAGTCACCGCAAGTTTGCCGCTATCATCCAGCACCAACCAGCACCAACCAGAACCGAACTGAGTAACACCTGCATTTACAAAGTCAGCTTTAAATTGGTCAACACTACCGAAATCTTCGACAATTTTTTTCTCTAGCTCACCAGGAATGGAACCGCCACCGTTTGGCTTCATCATGTTCCAGAACTCAATATGGTTCCAGTGTTGAGCTGCATTGTTAAAAATGCCGGCTTTAGATGCATCACCAAAAGAGCCTTTAACGATTTCTTCTAAAGACTTGCCTTCAAGATCGGTACCAGCAAGAAGCTTGTTACCGTTTACTACGTATGCATTGTGATGTTTGTCGTGGTGAAACTCTAAAGTTTCTGAAGACATAAAAGGTCCCAAAGCATCGTATGCGTATGGAAGAGCTGGTAGTTCAAGAGCCATGAGTCATTCCCCAATTCATAATTTTAATCTTGGATTTTAATATTGGTTATACTTGTTTCTGCCGCACCTTAGCTCTTTTCTCCCTGGCTTCAAAAGCGAAAATCCCTTTATAAGGTGATATTCATTTTACACCGACAAAAAAAAGCCAAAACGTAAGACACAATATGTGGGTCTTACGCGGCAAATTTAAGAGCTATTTCTCTATTTTTTTTGTTAAGGTAGACAAACAATCCAAGGTCTCTTCGCTGACATGGTGTTCAATACCCTCAGCGTCAATTTCCGCGGTTGCATCACTCACACCTACCGCCTTCAAAAACCGGACGACAATTTCGTGTCGACGTCGTGCGGCTGTAGCCATTTCTCTCCCTTCATCGGTCAAAAATATTGATCGATAGGGTTTTGAAATAACCAGTCCTTCGCGTTGTAGTCTGGCAATTATTTTATTTACAGTGGCATGACTAACACCCATGCGCTCAGCAAGTTCAACAACCCGCGCTTCACCGTTTGCGTTAATAAGATCATCGATTAGCTCGACATAATCCTCTGCGACTTCGGTTTTATGAGCTTCGCGGACCCGTTCAAATTTGGCGGCCTGTTGCCCAGCATCTTCCAGTTCGGAACTGACAAGATCTGAATTTTCTGGGTCAGAATTTGATGTCATGGACTATATAAAACCTTTCGCCATTCTCGAATGTTCACAATCTTACTTAGAGGACCTTACTGGTAGGCCTTGCATTATAGGGCCTTACTTACAGGAAAGATCTCCTTATGTAAAAGGAGCGATCCCTCGCAAAGTTCCATATTCAAGCGAATTCTACATGCTTCTATCGTTCTGATAACAATTTTGCAAATAGTCCTTCAACCAGCTTTTTTGTTTCAACACAGCTCCGAATTACAGCCTTTAGAGCTGGCAATTATCACCCACTCTATAGCCGTTGACAATAAATGTAGCCTAGGCTACAAAACAATCACAAGACAACATATTTATCATACAACAACAGGCACCAGATATTATACTGGAAAAGGTTTTTTTAAATGCTCCGAATTCAGTTCACATTTTTAACAGCATTATTATGTACTGTCCTTTCAGTCTTTGTCCTTAGCAACGCTGCTCGGGCTGACAAACCTGTTGTCGTAACAACGATTGCTCAAATCGCGGATGTTGTCAGCCATATCGTCGGCGACAAAATGGTCGTGGATAGCCTCATGGGCGAAGGGGTTGACCCACACACTTATCGCATGAACCGTTACGACGTTGCCGCTCTTACAAAAGCCGACATCATTCTCTACAACGGTATCTATCTCGAAGCCCAGATGGAAGATGCCCTTGAGCGAATGGCAGAAAATAAACCCGTCATTGCGTTAGCCGAATCTATCGACAAATCCCTTCTCCTCAGGAGCCTGGATTACAAAAATAAAAATGATCCCCATGTGTGGATGGATGTTCGCAAATGGATGGCTGTGACGAGTAAAGCTCTCGAAGTTATCAAAGGTTTTGATCCCGAGAATACTGCCTTTTATGATAAAAATGCATCCGAATATTTGATAAAGCTGGAACAGCTCAACGGGTATGTAGAAACTGTACTCGCTACAGTACCTGAAAACGAACGCGTGGTTATTTCTGCCCACGATGCCTTTAATTATTTTGGCCAGGCTTATGGCTTTGAAGTCATCGGCATTCAAGGCCTCAGCACTGCAAGTGAAGCAGGGCTTAAGAAAATTGAGAGCCTTGTTGATCTTATCGTCTCACGTAAACTCAAAGCAGTCTTTGTAGAGAGTTCTGTCGCAGATCGAAACGTTCGCGCCTTGATTGAGGGTGCCCAGGCACGGGGACATTCCATTGAAATTGGTGGCACACTGTTTTCAGATGCCATGGGCCCAGCTGGTACTTACGAAGGCACCTACATCGGTATGCTTGATCACAACTCCACTGTGATAAGTCGAGCTCTGGGTGGGGTCGCTCCCCTCGCCGGGATGAGCGAACAGTTAACCCTTGCTCAAAAAACAGCCGAATAGGGCTAGAGGATATCAGTGATGATCGCAAAACTTCTAAAGCTCCAACCGAATAAATCACTGACATCCGAGGAAGCTAAACGTGCTCCTCTCGCTATCGAAGGGCTGTCTGTATCCTACCACCACAAACCAGTGGTATGGGACCTCTCTTTTGTCGCCCCTGAAAAAGGGCTTGTCGCGGTAGTGGGACCAAATGGAGCTGGTAAATCTACTTTTATCAAAGCAGCCCTTGGGCTTATTCCCAAATTGTCTGGTGAGATTACTGTTTACGGCAAGCCAGTTGATCAACAACGCAAGCTCATCGGGTATGTCCCCCAACGTGGGAGTGTGGATTGGGATTTTCCAGCGTCTGCCCTCGATGTTGTCACCATGGGCCTTTATGGCAAAGTAGGCTGGCTTCGACCTATTAGAAAAAGCCACAAGCAAGAAGCTTTGTCTTATTTGGATAAAGTTGGCATGGCCGATTTTGCTGATCGCCAAATTGGTCAATTATCTGGCGGCCAGCAACAGCGTGTTTTCCTTGCACGTGCTCTCGCCCAGGATGCACTACTTTACTTTATGGATGAGCCTTTCGTTGGCGTCGATGCTGCCACAGAACGCGCGATCATCAACGTTCTGAAAAAATTAAAAGACCAAGGCAAAACTGTCATTTGTGTCCATCATGATTTGCAATCCGCCCCTGATTATTTTGACCATGCATTGATCCTCAACGTACGTCCCGTTGCAAGTGGCCCGATGGCAGAAACTTTCACATCCGAAAACTTACAGCGCGCTTATGGTGGCCGGCTTGCGCCTTCAGAACTCTCGGGTCTTGTCGCGATGGCAAGTGAATAACGCCGTCTGGTAACGATCTTCACATATAGTATGTTTAAAAGGCGAGCCCGTGCTTCACGACCTCTTTGAAATTCTGAGCTTCCAAAGCGGCTACAATACCAATGTTGTTTTGCTGGGTTCTTGCTTACTTGGCACCGCAGGTGGTGTTGTCGGCGTTTTTTCTCTTCTACGAAAACGTGCCCTTATAAGCGATGCCATCAGTCACGCAACGTTACCCGGGATCACCCTTGGATTTCTCGTCGCCCTTGCACTCACGGGGACAGGAAAAAGCCTGCCCTTCCTCATGATTGGCTCCACCCTCAGTGGCATACTTGGCGTCCTCTTGGTTCAATGGATCAAGGATAACACCCGCCTTCCGGAAGATTCGGCAATTGGAACCGTCTTAAGTTCCTTTTTCGGGCTCGGCGTCGTCCTTATGAGCTACATCCAGACGCTTAAAAGTGGCAGCCAGGCTGGACTTGAAAGCTATCTCCTGGGTTCAACCGCCAGTATGCTGCAAAGTGAAGCTGAAATGATCGCCTTTTCAGCTCTTGTCATTACCATCTTGGCCATCTTGTTCATGAAGGAATTTGGCCTTGTCTGTTTCGATCCGGAATACGCGGCTTCGCGCGGATGGACGGTGAGCAAAATTGACCTCTTGATGATGGCCTTACTGTTAGCTGTCGTGGTTATTGGCCTTAAAACTGTCGGCCTCATTCTTATTATCGCACTGGTGATTATTCCCCCCGTCGCAGCAAGATTTTGGACCGATCGCTTAGGTTTTATGGTGAGCATTTCAGCCTTCACAGGCGGTTTAAGCTGTTATCTTGGTGCAGCTCTATCGGCTTTAACACCTGACCTTCCTTCCGGGGCAACCATTGTTCTAACTGCAACATCAATTTTCACACTGTCTCTTCTCTTTGCCCCCAAACGCGGCATCGTTGCTGTCGCCTTGCGCCAGTTATCTTTCCGGTTAAAGATTACCCGGCGGCGGGCGTTACTTTCTTTGGATAAAGGGCCAGCAAGCCTCACTCTCCTCCCGAGCCTGCTGCTAAGGCGCGAGGGTGTTATCAATAGCTCTGGTGAGCTGACATCCCAAGGGAAGAAGGTTGTCTCTCTCATGGCGCATGATCAGGCTTTGTGGAACCAATACCTAAGCGATTATCCCGAAGAAGCCTTTGCCCAAAACAAATGGTCCCTTGTCATGATTACAGACGTGCTTTCGTTTGATTTAATAAAAGAGTTGGAAAACTCTATCTCAGGCCAAAATTTAAGCGCGGGCCAAAACTTAGTCTCCTGCCCCCTTAAGGATATCAGCTAATGGATTTACCTCTTGCCGATTTCCTTCAGATCGACTTTCCCGCGCTCCTTGTCGCCTGCCTTGCTGGCTTGTGCTGTGGGTTGCCCGGCAACTTCCTTGTTTTAAGAAAACAGAGTCTAATCGGTGATGCCATGAGCCACGTTGTGCTTCCAGGGATTGTCGTTGGCTATCTTCTTTCAGGAACTCTGGACACAATCCCCATGCTTCTTGGGGCTTTGGGGGCTGCGCTTATTTCTGCTCTGCTCATTGAGCTTATTCGTCGCCTTGGTAATGTCGAACCCGGTGCGGCAATGGGGGTTGTTTTCACCTCTATGTTCGCCCTTGGCGTGCTTATTCTTGAACAGACCGGAGCTTCAGGTGTTCACCTTGATGTCGAACATGCTCTTTATGGAAATTTGGAATCAACCCTGTGGTTTGGGCTCAACAACTGGTCTGACATTCTCTCAACAGACGCCTTTGAACAAATGCCCGGGAGTATCCGCCGATTAGGGCTTGTAACACTTGCCGTATTTTTCGTCATCGTTATCTTTTTCAAAGAATTAAAACTCTCAACCTTTGATCCGGCGATGGCGACGTCATTGGGCTTTAATGCAAAATACATCTCTATTGGATTGATCATTGTCACGGCAACTTCGGCTGTTGCAGCATTTGATGCCGTCGGATCAATACTGGTAATCGCAATGTTTATCTGCCCTGCGGCAAGCGCCCGGATGTGGACCGACCGCCTCAGCTCTCAGCTCTTACTTTCAGCTGTATTTGCACTTTTATCAGGATCACTAGGGTATCTTGTTGCTGCTTTTGGTCCGTTTTTACTCGGTGCCGACTATGCCCTTAATGCTGCAGGAATGATCGCCGTAATTGCCTGTGTTCTCCAAGGGATATCCATGGTTTTTGCCCCAAACCACGGAACCTTCGGACGCTTCCTCAAGCAAAGAAAAGCAATGCAGTTACCAACCTCCGTTTGACGTTATTTATTAAGTACGTTCTCCAGAACATCGAGCGCTTTGTTGGTCAAGATGTCGATAAGAACAACGTCATCATCAACAATAACAAATTTACTATTTGTTCGACGAGGCAGGTTACTTCTCAAGCTGTAGGGTAGATCACGTTTTGCCAAGCCTGGTGGTAAAGCCCCTTTTTCGTCGAGTTGCTTTTGTAAACCAGGAGGAAGGCTGCCTTTTTTGGCCAGGCCGGGTGGAAGGCCTTTTTTCTTGCCCTTAGTTTTTTTAGATTTTCCTGTGGAAACAGTGTCTTTACCAAAATAGCGATTAATAACGGTTTTTTCGATATCAGTAATTACATCTTCCAAAACATCCGCCTGAGACGTTTGTGATGCCTGAACTGGCGACACCTCAAAAATGCCAACAGCCGTAATGCCCAAAGTAAAGGCAAAGGTAGCGGCCCCAAGATATCTAAACATAAATGATTGCATCAATTCGTCCCTTCTATTTAGTCAACAGGGACACTATAAAGAAAAAGAGGCAAAAATAGGATTCAGGAGTTATACTTAGCCTAAATCTGTTCGCCTGGGGCGGGCAATTTTCTCTCAGACAATGGCGTACAGCCAAAAAAGTTTCGATAGCACCGTGAAAAATGGGCCGAAGAATTGTAGCCGCACGCCAAAGCAACCTCAATGATCCGCATCTTGGTTTGCATTATCAGTTGGCGGCTACGATAAAGCCTAAGCTCACTGTAATACCGTGCTGGTGACTTGTTGAATTGCTTGCTAAACATGCGCTCCAACTGCCGACGAGATGACCCAGCAATCTTTGATAGTTCTTCAAGCCCAAGCGGCTCTTCCAAATGGTCTTCCATAATCTGGATAACACGGAGCAAGCGCTGATCTTGGATGGAATACCGTGCAGAAAGGCCAAAGTATTGGAATTCTCGACGGTCCCTGATCCGCTCGTGAACGAACTGATCCGCAACCATTCTGGCCAATTCGAAACCATGTAAATCAGATATAAAATTCAACATCATATCCAGGCCAGCAGTGCCGCCAACACAGGTAAAACCTTTGGTGCTTACTTCAAAAAGTTCATTAGAGGTTTCTATTTCAGGGAAGGTTTCGTTGAAGGCAGAGAGATATTCCCAATGAACCGCGCACTTTGCATGATCTATCAGCCCAGCCTTTGCCAGATAATAAGAAGCCGTATAGAGCGCGCCAATGACTTTGCCCTGACGCCCGAGGGTCCGGAGCCAGGAAATCAAGCTCTCTGCTTCAAAAGCAGAAACGTTATGCCCACCGCAGAGTATGATATTTTCCGGATCACCTGCCTCATGAAGGTTCCCCTGGACCTCTAAACGCAATCCATTTGAGGCTTCCACATTTCTCCCATCAAGAGAATAGACAGGACAATCGTACAATTCTTTTCGGGCAACTTTGTTGGCTACCCTCAAGGGTTCCATCGCAAAGGTGAAAGAATTCATCGAAAATCCAGGCAAAAGTAGAAACCCAACACGGCGTGTCGATCCTTCTTTTGGTTCTGGAAACATGTTTTTCTCGATCAATGATATTTTCACACATGTCGCTTTTTACACAAAACGACAAACTTAGTTCTAAGTCCCCTTAGCAAAACTATCAAGAGATCAAACGAAAAAAGACTGCATTCCAGCAGCCTTTTCTCGAAACAGCTATTTCTCAATGCTATTTATTATTGCTCCAGTACTCGACCGCAGCACCGACACCCCTACCCGGCTCGATATCCATACCCATATCGCGCATAACCAACTCGGCACCACCAAGAGCGCTGAAAAGCATACACTCATTCAAATCACCAAGATGGCCTATCCGGAAGAGTTTACCCGCAACCAAGGCAAGGCCACCACCAAGAGATAAGTTGTAGTCAGTGTAAGCTCGCTTAACGATTTCCTGACCATCAATGTGATCTGGCACCATTACACCCGTTACAGTATCAGACTGCCATTCAGGTTTTGTTGCACAGGTCGTTAGGCCCCAGGCACTCACAGCACGACGGACACCTTCGGCAAGACGTTTATGACGGCTCCAAACATTCTCCATACCTTCTGCAAGCAGGGTATCAACGGAAGCCCGTAAACCACGGAGCAGTCCCATCGCAGGCGTATAAGGACCGAAACCTGTACGAGTCTGATTGATCATCATCTTGAAATCGAAATAGAACCGAGGACAAGTTGCCGTTTCACCAGCCGTCAATGCTTTTTGGCTCACACCAACAATCCCAAGACCCGTTGGCAGCATAAAGCCCTTTTGAGAGCCAGCAACGGCAAGATCGACGCCCCAGGCATCCATCTCAAATTCAATCGCACCGATTGAGCTGATGCCATCAACATAAAGAAGAGCTGGGTGATTAGAGGCATCCATAGCCTGGCGAACACCTTTGATATCAGATGTTACACCCGTCGCTGTTTCGTTATGGCAAACCACGATACCTTTGATCTCATGATCGGTATCTGCAGCCAATCGCTCAGCAATGACCTCAACTGGCGCACCTTCACCCCATGGCACATCAATATCTTCGACTTCAATACCCAACGCGCGACAAGAATCAATCCAAAGACTTGAAAACTGACCAAACCGGGCCGTTAGAATTTTGTCCCCAGGAGACAAAGTATTGGTAATAGCGGCTTCCCATCCGCCCGTACCGGAAGAAGGGAAAACAACCACTTCACCTTTTTCTGTACGGAACACTTTTTTTAGATCTTCAAATAGCGGAACCATGAAATCGGGAGCTGAAGATGCCCGGTGGTCTTCGGTGTTGACGTCCATTGCCAATCGAATGTGCTCAGGCATATTCGTTGGACCAGGAATGAAAAGAGAATTGCGGCCAGCCATGGATAGAATCCCTCAATAAATAATGACTAATAATAATTAGCTGAGAGATTACGCTTTAGCCGTTTTATCAAAAAGCTCGAAATCGGATCAGGAATTGTGCCGTGAACGCAAAAATACTTTAAAATCGCCGATACAGCCGCCCCACTTACTTGTTCTCTAGCTGGCAACAACCTCATCTGTTGCATAGTATTCACGGTTTTTATCCGTTGCCGCGCGAAGGACCTTCCGCAAATCTGCAGGAGATATTGGCTTTGAGAGATAATCATCCATTCCAGCGGCGAGATAGTTCTCTCTGTCGCCTTCCATAGCATTTGCCGTTAGTGCCACAATAAATACGCTGGCGGAATCTAACTCCATCCCACGTATTTTTTCAGTAGCTTCAATCCCGTCCATTTCTGGCATCTGAATATCCATGAAGATCATATCGTAACTTCGGTTCTTAACCGCATTTACGGCTTCGATACCATTGGTTACAAGATCAACATCATGCCCCGCTTTGTTCAGCATGGTACTTAAGACAAAACGATTGATTTCATTATCCTCAACCACCAAAACGCGCAAAGATGGCTGGTTCGGCTCCGGCTGTAACAGAACGTTTAAGTTCTCTTCTTTATGCTCAACAACCGCATTCCGATCTCCTCGTGAACAAGGTAGAATGAGCGAGAAGCTACTGCCCTGCCCTTGGGTGCTTTCCACCAGGATATCGCCGCCCATTAATTTGGCGAGTTCTTTACAGATCGCCAAACCAAGTCCCGTACCGCCAAACCGTCGTGCATGCTGAGCGTGCCCCTGAGTGAATTTATCGAACAGCCGTGACACCTCTTCTTTTGCAATACCTGGCCCTGTGTCATGAACCGATAACATCAAATCTATACGACCATCGCCTCTTGGCTGATAAGACACCGCAATCTTTACTCCCCCCTCTTCGGTATAATTTATCGCATTACTGACCAAGTTATACAGAATTTGCCTTAATCGAAGAGGATCAGCATGAAGCAGACGTGGCATGTCATCCGCAATGACGAACTCTAATTCCAGAGATTTGCTCGCAGCTCTGGGCTTCCATAAGGTATAAGCAGCCTTTACCAGGGCAAGAAAATCAAAATCTCGCTCTTCAACTTTCAAAAGCTTGGCTTCTATTTTCGAGATATCCAAAATATCATTCAACAACCCCATCAGGATGGTTCCTGATTCGCGTATGATCTCTAATTGATCTCGCAATCTTGAATCGGGCTCTTCCGCAAGCAAGACATGCGTCATGCCTAAAATCCCGTTCATGGGAGTGCGAATTTCGTGACTCATCGTTGCCAAGAACTCGCTCATGGCCAAATTGGCCCGCTCGGCAACTTCCTTTGACCCCTGAATAGTTTGCATTTGTCGAAACATAAGGAAGAACATTAGCGCCAAGACGCCAAAAAGAAGAACGATAGAGACTAGGACCCAACCGTAAAGCTGAGCAACTTTTGCGCGCCCCTTATAGTTGTTTTGGTTGAGAACCTTTCGACTATCAGAGACAAAATTTCGAATAACACTATCAAAGGAGCTCAGCTCCCGGATCATCGTTGCGATATACCGATCTGTGGGGATATCTGTGTTTGACGAGAATTTATTTAACCTGAGCGTAAGGTTATCCAGTCGCCTGATCCCATTTAAAAAAAAGGTTTCACTCTCTAGGCTACGACGTGTTGTGCCTTTATTGATAGCTTCAACCTTGGTTACAAAAACATCATAACGGTTGCTTATCGTTTCTCGAATACCTTCTCTTTTTGGATCGGCTTCATGAAGACTATCCAGAAGCCGGTAGTATTCAGATTGAACGCTATAAACATCCCAACCAGTATTTTGATAACCGGACTCCTCGAAGTCCCGCAGGGAAAACACAGACGTAATCAACAGTCCACCAGCGATGGAAGCCAAAAGCAATGACATCGCCAATGCAAAAGCAACTCTCCGCTCGATAACACCATACCTACGCATTCACGAACCCCCAACCTCAGGCATATCCATAATATGAATTCATTTAATATTACTAGGTTTAAATAACACGGTTACAGGGTATTTTTCCCAGAAAAAAGTAAAGGAAGTTGAAATTTCATTGATAATACCTATAACTCCCCTGCCTATCTATAGTTTCAAGACCTGCGACACAGCTCAATTGATCGTAAACGTTTTAAACGTAAAATATTTATCAAATGCAAGTACTTGCAATCGTAGTTAAGCAAGCGCAGGATACCGTTTCCTTAATCACGCTTTCGCTTGGTAATCCTCAAATGTCTATAGAAACCTGGCTACTTTTTGTTGCCATCAGTTTTGCACCCGCTATAAGCCCCGGCCCCGGCGTATTCTTAGCCCTTTCCAATACCATACGTTACGGCGGCAAGGCCACGATTTGGTCTGCAGCTGGGAACGCCTTCGGGCTGATGATACTAGGGTTGGCTACGGCGATCGGCCTAGGCGCCTTGATGGTAACTTCAGCTCTGGCCTTTACTATTCTAAAATTTATCGGTGCGGGGTATCTGATCTGGCTTGGAATTAAAACCTGGCGTGACAAAAGCTCCATGGAGCAAAATGACGGTGACGCCGCTGCACCAAATAAATATAAACTCTTTTCGACTGCGTTATTTGTATCCGTAACAAATCCCAAAGCAATCGTCGTCATTATTGCACTTTTCCCGCCATTCATGTCCTCAGAAGGAAATGCGTTACTTCAGGCCTCAATTCTTTCAGTTACATATGCAGCGCTTTGCTTTTTAAACCATTTAGCAATTGCCCTAATGGGCGGACGTTTAAGAAACGTTATGAGCGATATAAAGCGCATTCGCATTGTGCGCCGGGTACTTGGCGCTACCTTTATGAGTTTTGGCGCTGTGTTGGCTTCAGCCCAACGCTGATACCAAGCTGCATAGCTGACCAGATTAAACTTTCGGCTATGCGACTTGGTATAATACTTTTTACCAGCCCATGCGATCGGCGAAATCGTGCCAACGGATCATCATCGGCATAAACCAAGGGTTTCCATTGTAGAAAGGCTTACTATCGAATGACAGGCTATCCAACTCAGTGTGTCCATCGGGGTCGCCTAAAACTTTGAGCGCCGTTTTTCGACCGAAATATACCGCCCGTCCAACGCCTGATCCACAATAACCTATCGCATAGTGAACGCCCTCAACCATGCCAACATGTGGTGCATGATCAAAAGTGTACGCAACAACGCCGGACCAGCCATATTCGACTTTGGTGGTTTCAAGTTGCGGATAAATTCGCCGCATCGCAGCCCCTAAGTGACTGACATATTGATCTGGTTTTTCTTTCAGACTTCCCGCACGCCCCCCGAAGACCATTCTTTTACCATCCGGAGAGGGACGGTAATAAAATACAAGCCGATGCGTATCTCCATGCCCCCGAAGATTTGGTGATAACTCTAATATTTTGGATTCAGGCAATTCTTCCGTAGATATCACAGCGGATCGGATCGGGATCAAACGCCGACTGAACCACTTGAGATGCTTTGGCGTGTAACCATTGGTCGCGACAATAACATTTTTGGCCCTGACAACAGCGGTTTCTGTTCGGACTTCAAGCTGACCTTCCGGACCGGAAACATCAACCACGCTTTGCCCGCCATAGATACGGGCGCCAGCGTCGGTGGCTTTTTCGAGTAAGCCCTGTAATAAAAGAGCGGGTTGTAACGTCCCATCCTCTTCATATACCGCACCACCATGGTAAAAGTCCGATCCAATTTCCTTATGCTGATCAGCTTTACTAATCATATAGGTTTTCAGACCGAGTTCTTTTTGCATCGTCTCAAGCTGACGCGCCAGACTATCGTAATGCTTGGGATGTGCCACTCCCCTAAAACGCCCCCTCATATTGAGGTCACAATCGATGTTTTCTTCTTTCACAAAAGAAACTAACGAGCGCATGCAATCCAGGCTCTCGTGCATTATCGCTCTGGCTTTGTTTTTCCCATAAGCCTGCTCAAGCCCCTTGAGGCCGAGTTTATGGAAACTGGGGCCGAGCAATCCTCCGTTTCGAGAAGAGCACCCCCATCCGGGTCTTTCTGCATCTAAAACAACGACATCACGTCCTGCGCGAGCAAGCGTGAGGGCCGCTGAAAGGCCAGTATAACCTGCTCCGACGATGACAACGTCTGCTCTTTCAGGTGGCATGTTTGGTTGGGAAAAACGGTCGGGTTCAAAGCGCGAATCAGCCCACCAATAAGGGCGGTGTGTGTATGATTGAGGTCCAGTCATGGCCGTACTCTATTTTTGGGGAAGGTTTGTGCGAAGAGACTCGTATATTTTATGCAACGCTTCGCATGCTGCCATGACTTGTGATGAATAGGAAGAAACAATCCTCTGCATATGTATGTTTTTTGGAAATCGAGTGATCTATCTCTTATCCAGCGGAATTTCTGTCGTTTCCTTGATTTTTTCCATTGAAAAATATGAAGTCACATCATGCAGCGGTGCGGTCCGGATAATCTTCTTATAAACCCGGTCATAATCCTCAATGCTGGCGACAAGAATTTTCAAAAGATAATCTACATTTCCGTTGAGACGATGAAACTCGACGACCTCATCAATTTTGCTCACACCTTCGGAAAATTTTTCCAACCAGCCATCACCATGCTGCGCCGTTCTAATTTCGACAAAAACAGTAAGCCCTTTACCAACCATAGTCGGATCCACAAGAGAGACCTGTTTTTTAATGACGCCGTTTTCTTGAAGTAATTTGATACGACGCCAGCAGGCGTTTGTTGACAAGTTCACAATCTCGGCAATCTCAGAAGCTGGTCTGCTCGAATCACGTTGCAGTTCTTTTAAAATCCGTAAATCAATCTCATCCAACTTCATCGTCATGCTTTCTTGTGAAAATTTCTCAATATTTATGTAAATTAACCCAAATAATGAGAAAAATACTTCGCTTCGTCAATATATATTAAGAATAGAAACAACAAATAAACTTTAAAAAAAAACTTGGTGAATTTAATGAAAAAACTATTGGATAGCCTCTTTACCGATCATCCACAGTCCGTAAATGAAACTTATTTCGAGCACATGGGCCAGGCCCTCTACTTTTCATTTAACATGGGTGTTGGCTTCTTTGTATGCCTTTGCCACGCATTTATTCCAGGCGCCTTTGAAAAGACCGGCAGCCAAATGGTGACTAAACTTTATGATCGTATGGTACAAAACCGTATGCGTAACCAATCCAAGCAGGATGTTGCCATGGATACCGCAGAGATCAATAACGCGTCTTAATTTAGCATGCGATAAACATGACTATTTCAAAGGGCCTCTTCTTTAGTTTAAAGAAAGCCCTTTATTAGATTTTCTTATGATCTGACATTCGTGAGATTTGTTCATAGATAAAAACTATGAACAATGCTAATGCAATCCCCACCCTATTGAATGTCGAACTGAGCCCGCCATGCCCATACTTAATTACGGTACCGAGAAATATTCCCAATTCAGAACACTGATGCCTGGAATAATTCTCTCAGTCGTCCTCGCATTTGCCGCGACCTTTATTTCTGATCATCACGGTGGGCCTACTCTCCTCTATGCCCTGTTATTCGGTATGAGCCTCAATTCACTTATCGAAGGATCTTCCGCCAAGCCTGGGATCGAGTTCACAGGCAGATCTGTTCTCCGGATCGGCGTTGCTTTATTAGGTGTAAGAATTGGCCTCGACCAAATTTCTCAGCTTGGCTTGAACTCAACCCTTATCCTTGTACTGGCTGTCATCACAACTATCGTTGCAGGTGTCTTTTTAGCTCGGTTATTCGGGTTTGATAAACGATTTGGCCTTTTAACGGGCGGGGCAACAGCGATTTGCGGAGCCTCTGCCGCTCTCGCAATATCAGCTGCGATGCCACCCTCAGAAAATCGAGAACGGACAACTCTTTTTGCAGTGGTTGCAGTAACCACACTTAGCACGATGGCAATGATCCTGTATCCGCCATTTGCCTTATGGCTGAACATGAGCCCTGAAGAGTCTGGTTTCTTTATTGGTGGAACCATTCATGATGTCGCTCAGGTAGTCGGCGCAGGTTATTCTATTTCTCCAGAAGCCGGAGATGCCGCAACCGTCGCCAAGCTTTTTCGGGTCGCTTTGCTGGTTCCAATAACTCTATTTGTAACCACGATCTTCAAACAGACCAGCCAGAACAAAGTAAAGGCCTATCTACCACCGCTCTTTTTAATCGGTTTTATCGCCTTTACCGGTCTGCGTTCTGCGGGCTTCTTGTCAGAACAAATCATCTCCCAACTCTCTGAGCTCTCAAGATGGTGTCTGGTAACAGCAATTGCAGCTGTCGGCCTCAAAACATCCCTTCGTGATGTCCTCCAAGTCGGGCATCAAGCTTTGATTTTAGTCGTCGTGGAAACACTGATTATTGCGGGCATTATTATCGCGAGTATCTTTTTGATGCGGTGATATCCGCACAGATTTACTTATTAAAAATATACATAAGAAGATGTGCTGAGCGTAAGTTCAGCTACTGAGTAGAGTTTGTAGGTCGATTTGAAAAATACCAATCATCATCGATTTTATGAACTCTCTCATAGCCCAGAGCCGCCAACATTTCTATCTGCTCATGTGAATCATTGACAATTTCTATCTGTAACAAGCAGATATTATCTCTCAAAGTCTGCTCCATCCCCTTTAAGACGATCTTTTCGTACCCTTCGACATCAATCTTTATGAGCAGCTCTTTACCAGTAAAGCTCAAAACATCATCAACCGATTTTTGTTCTACCGTAATCGATTGATACTCCTTAGAATTTTTTTCAGAATGGATTAACGCATAACTCTCGCTGCTTTCAGCAACATAAGAATGGCCCGTACTATTTCCCGATGCCATCCTGAAGGTAATTTCCCCAGCCACATCCCCGACGGCAAAAGGATGTACAGTCACGTCATCAAGAAGAGAATTCATCCGAATATGTCCCCGAAGATGATTTACATTACGTGGGTCACATTCAAAACTATGCACAATAGGAGCCACTTTATTTTTACCGAGGACACAAGAATACAGACCAAAGTTTGCACCTATATCAAGGAACGCATCGAAATCATGCATCTGAGCTTGCTTTAACATATAAGTTAAATGCAAACTTTCATATCCACCTTCAACCCACATGCGCCTATCAATATAATTTGAAGGCTGCATTATAAACTCGGCCCCTAAAAACCGAACAACTTTCCATTTTGTACGGCTAAAATGTTTATAATAAAATCGATGTGCGCTTGTATTTATTCTGCGGAGTATAGTCATTTATTCATCAATAATCTTTTTGCATTGCTTTATTCATTACTTACTGAAAATAAAAAATAAATCAATGCTCAATGCTCTTGCCTCCACAAACATAGTAGTTACACGCCTCTATTAATATGCGCTCCAAAATCAACGATAAACAATACAAGCTGTGAACCTGACATAACCTCAGAAAGGATAAAGGAGAAGAAATACTTTTCCTAGAACATTTCAACGAGTACTTACTTTGCCAGGGCCGCGATAATCCTCACCCAAGAACGAATTCCTTTGTGAAAACTCTTGAGGTCATACTTTTCATTTGGGCTATGAATACGGTCATCTTCCAGAGCAAAGCCAACCAAAAGTGTTTCCATATCAAGTACCCGACGAAATTCAGTTGTGATCGGTATAGAGCCACCGGAGCCCATTAAAACCGTCTCTTTGTTCCACTCATCAGATAAGGCTTGAATAACCTTTTGAGTTTCAGGCATGTCAGTGTCAACGATCAGAGGGCCAAATTCACCGCCAACACTTTCGTATTCAACGCTACAATCCGCCGGCAACCTGGCTTCGACAAAGGCACGGAAGGCGTCTCTGATTTTGTCAGGTTCTTGTTTTCCAACAAGGCGGAAGGTGAGCTTGGCATTGGCTTCGGCAGGAATGACGGTTTTTGACCCCAAGCCATTATAGCCACCCCAGATGCCGTTCACTTCACATGTTGGACGCGAAGTAATCTGTTCGAGTACAGAATATCCCTCTTCCCCTGCTGGAATGGAAAGACCTATTTCGTTGAGATAATCCTGACCATCAAACCCCAAACTATCCCATTGTTTTTTAATATCCGCAGGAAGCTCTTCTACGCCGTCATAAAACCCTGGAATTTGAACACGGCCCTGAGCATCACGAAGATCGGCTATTATCGTTGACATTACGTGTAGAGGATTGCGGGCAGCAGATCCATAAGCACCAGAATGTAAATCCCGATCAGCAGCCTTAATCACAAGGTTTTCTTTCATCATGCCACGAAGCTGAACCGTTATCGCCGGGGTTTCTCGGTCCCACATGGTGGTATCACAAACCAGCGCCAGATCAGCTTTAAGTTCTTCTTTGTTTTCGGCAAGAAAAGCGTCAAGGCTTGGGCTACCTGTTTCCTCTTCGCCTTCAAATATAATCGAGGTATTCAAAGGCAGCTTACCTGTAACACTTCGCCAAGCTCGGCAAGCTTCCAGAAAAGTAAGAAGCTGCCCTTTATCATCAGAAGTACCACGCCCCGTTAACTGTTTTGACCCATCCGGCATTTCGGCAATAAAAGGCTCAAATGGTGGCTTTTCCCAAAGCTCAAGCGGATCGACAGGCTGGACATCGTAATGGCCATAAAATAGAACGTGCGGACCGTCTGGCTGATCAGGCGTGTGAGCAATGACCATAGGATGACCGGGAGTGGGCCGGATCGTTGCCTGAAAACTCAAGTCATTTAACTCACGCTCCAGCCATTCAGCAGCTTTTTGACACTCCGCTTTATAAGCGGGATCTGTTGAAATACTTTCAATGCGAACAAGGTCAAATAACCGTTCGATACTCTCTTCTAGATGGTCATCAACGTGGGACAGTACCTGTTCCAGAGCGCTCATTATATTGCTCCCCGTGTGTTTGTATTTTTTATTATCTCTTTGCAATGCAAAGGGCTGGCCTATTACTCAAACAGATTCTTGATTGTATAACCATGAGAATAATGGAGACCAACTGGGTGAAATTACTCAAGCACGCTATCAGAACCTAACTCGACTAGGCAAGTTTTGTTTACCTAATTTTATTTAAACTTGAAGGCGTAAATAAAAGGTTCTTTTTTATAAGCGACTTTTTTTTCCGTTAGTGCTTCACTAAGGGAATACTTGATCTGTCCTCATACAACGAGATTTCCATGACTGATAAGCCACTTACTTCTACAACCCTGGGCATTCTTGGCGTAGGATATTTTGCCTCGTATTTAGTAACAGGCCTGCGTAAAGGTGGGTTTATGGGGCAAATTTTACTTTCACCCAGAAATTCCAACACAGCGAGCAAACTTGCCCAAACTCACAACTGCTCCATCGCCGCAACCAATCAGGAAGTCATAGATCGTTCAGACATCATCTTGCTCTCTGTCAAACCCGAACATTTGCAGGCACTTCTCACGGAACTTGTTTTTCGAGATGATCAAATTGTAATCTCTGCTATTGCAGGCATCTCTGTTGAAAATCATCACAAAGCAGGTCGGTTACCAAAAACTCTTATTCGTATGATACCAGTATGTTGTATTGAAGCGGGCGAAGGTGTAGTTCCGATATACCCTGCCAATAAAACAGTCGAAACCATAGCCCGTTTTGCAGGAGCACCTGTCGTTTTCAACAGTGAAGAAGAGTTTGATCTTTCACTTGCAGCCTCTTGCATGAACGGGTGGCTTTATGAATTATTTGGCAGTATGGCTCAATGGCTCGAGAACAAAGGCCTGCCTCCTGAAACCGCACGAGCCTTAGTTATTCATAATGTGCGCGGGGCCACGGGCTATGCTCTTTTAAAAGAAAGCGAAGACCTTACCAGTATCACAAACGGCATTGCCACAGAGGGAACTTACACTCTGAAAGGCCTAGACGTATTAAAAGAACAACAAGGAATAACCGCATGGGATAAGGCGCTCGATGAGGTCCATGCGAACTTAACAAAGAATAACTAGAAGGTTGACCTTAGCAGATCACAAACCTCTGAATTGGACGTGATCTCTCTTACCTCTAAGGTAATCACATCAAAGGATTATCTCGCAGGACCCATCACATACATGAAATACCTCGCCCAAGCCTTATTTCTTCTAAGCATGCTCACACTCTCTCTGCTCATACAAAGGGCAGCGCATGCTGCTTCTCCATGCATGGAAAATGGGCGTTGCGAATTAGACGGTCGGACCTATCAAGTCAAAGCTCCTGAAAATTGGGATGGAGAATCCCCTCTCCCGGTACTCATCCACTTTCATGGCTGGGGTCGGACGGGCCGTAACGTGTTGAACAACCCTCGTGTAACCAATGCCACAGAAAATAACGGCTTTTTACTGGTTGCCCCGGATGGACTTGGCAAAAGTTGGGACTTCTGGGGGAATTCCTCACGCGACACCCCTTTCATACGATCGCTCATGAAAGACCTTCCCCAGAAATGGCCAATCGATAGCAGCCAGATTTACGTTTCAGGGTTTTCGTATGGCGGCGCAATGGCTTGGCGACTGGCTTGTGAAAGTGGGGAACAACTCGCAGGCATCCTGCCCATTGCAGGCACTCTTTGGCAACAAGACACAATAAACTGCAAAGGCGGCCCGATTAACGTCACCCAGGTTCATGGGTTAAAAGACAACGTGATGAGGTTACCGCTCGGAGAAACTGGCGATGATCCACTCAACGGAATAGAGCTTTGGCGCCGGACCAATAACTGTAAAGCAGAACCAGACCTCGTCGAAAAATTAGATATCTTCACCTGCCATCACTGGACAAGTTGTGACAGCGGTAAAGATACATCAATCTGCCTACACAACTACGGCCACATGATACCTAAAGGCTGGCTGAACTTGGCCTTGGCAGAAGCAGTAAAAAAGTAATGTGAAACCATCATATATCAATTTTACGTATCCAATACTCCCCCGGCATTATAAACAGCCGTGCATTCTTCTTCTCTACTGTTTATAGATGAAGCTCAGCGAGATATTTCACGGACAGGACCCTTTATGTGTGGTATCGCAGGTTTTATTGACTGCAAGGCAAGCGACATTCAAAAGCGGGAAAACATAGCCCACTCTATGGGGGAGGCAATGTACAGACGCGGCCCAGATGGGGGTGATATCTGGGTGTCTTCTGATCACGGCATCGCTTTTTCACATCGAAGACTATCTATAATTGATCTGTCGAGCGCAGGACAACAGCCAATGACCTCATCCTGTGGTCGTTTTGTGTTGGTTTATAATGGTGAAATTTATAATGCAGCGGACATTCGGCCTAAGATTATCGCTCAAAAAGGCACAAACTTTAAAGGTCATTCCGACACAGAAGTCCTCCTCGAGGCTATCGCCACATGGGGCCTGGAAGATACCCTGGATCAGCTCATCGGTATGTTCGTTTTTGCATTATGGGACAAACGGGAAAAAAGGCTTACCCTCTGCCGTGATCGCCTAGGCATAAAGCCCCTTTATTGGAGTTACAACAACGGATCCTTAATTTTCGGATCGATCCTTAAAGCTCTGAAAATTCACCCCAATTGCCCAAAACAAATTGACCACGATGCTGTCGCTTCTTATCTACGTTTCAACTATATCCCAGCACCACAATCAATATACAAAGACGTCAACAAGCTTCTTCCGGGCCAATTACTAACCTTTGATCTAGAAGGCGATAAAACACCCCACCTTTCGACATACTGGAACCTTGAAGACGCCGTATCAAGAGGCCAACAAAAGCCTTTTTCAGGCACAGACGAAGATGCAATAAATACGCTTGAGAATTTACTTGAGGATGCTGTTGGCAAACGGATGATATCCGATGTCCCCTTTGGCGCGTTTCTCTCTGGTGGCATTGATTCCAGCATTGTAGCTGCTTTGATGCAAAAACAATCATCCTCGCCAGTAAACACCTTTTCCATTGGCTTTGAGGATCAAGGTTATAACGAAGCACAACATGCCGCTGAAGTAGCCAAGCACCTTGGAACCAATCACACAGAGCTCTATGTAACACCAACAGAAGCCAGAGATGTCATCCCACACCTTCCGGACATTTATGATGAGCCTTTTGCTGACTCATCTCAGATCCCAACGTATCTCGTCTCAAAATTAACCCGTAAACACGTTACCGTTGCCCTCTCTGGCGACGGTGGAGATGAGCTCTTTGGTGGCTACAGGCGCCATATTACAGCGCATCAATATGGGGATCGAATTAACAATATTCCCAATGCACTTCGCAGCTTAAGCTCCTGTGCCATTAGAAGCCTATCTCCTCAAACTTGGAACAAGATTTTTCAAATCATCCCTACCTCGCGCAGGCCGAGCCACCCTGGTGATACTCTATATAAGTTGGCCAGTGTATTGGGAGAAGATTCAGATGGGTATTACCGGACTCTTGTTAGTAACTGGCAAAACCCTGATAGCCTGCTACTCAAAGGTCGCGAGCACAAAGGGCTAATTTGGAACTCCGAGCTCAACAAATCTATCCCAAACGCCGTTGATCGTATGCAATATCTCGACACCCTAACTTATCTGCCGGACGACATCCTCACTAAAGTGGACCGCGCGTCAATGGCCGCCTCTCTAGAAGCTAGAGTACCCATTCTTGATCATCGTATTGTCGAATTTTCATGGTCTTTGCCGCAGCATATGAAAATACGTAATGGTCAAGGAAAATGGCTCTTGAGGAAAATTTTGGACAAACATGTCCCCAAACAGCTAATAGATAGACCAAAAATGGGTTTTGGCGTACCAATCGACAGCTGGTTACGTGGTCCTTTAAAAGAGTGGGCGAACGACCTTCTCTCTGTGCATGCATTGAAAGAACAAGGCCTACTGGAGCCAGAGAGTGTACAGCAAAAACTTAAAGAGCACATGGCAGGCAGCCATAATTGGCAGCACCAACTATGGAACGTATTGATGCTGCAATCATGGTTGAAAAGTAACTAGGGTGTGGACTAAATTGATCCAACATCTTATTGAGAATAGGTATAGCATGTTCAGGAAGTTGGCTCCCTTTTTCTCAAATCTTGTTGCCAACCGCCTCATATCCTTCATTTTACAAAAGAACCGCTCGACAATATTTCGCATTGCATAAATGTTTTTATCGTGGGGGATCGGCTTTTTTGCGTTACTTTTGGAGGGAATGACAGCCAGAGCGCCTTCATCAGCGATGGCTTTTCTGATTTTCTGACTGCTATAGGCCTTATCAGCAACAATGGCCAGAGGTG